>JACXTT010002570.1_pt1 | contig 28631 bp, 26 predicted proteins | sample 9270951 | NCBI WGS metagenome assembly JACXTT01 (sample SAMN15532306, study PRJNA645909) | rock metagenome | isolation source: weathered quartz diorite | place: Puerto Rico | collected 2017-06-21 | reverse complement strand
GACGGCGGCGCCCATGCCCCGCTCGGGCATGCCGTGCGGGCAGCCGAAATTGAGTTCGATGCCATCGGCGCCGGTGGCTTCCACCTTCGGCAGGATCGCCGCCCACAAGGCTTCCTCGCAAGGCAGCATCAGCGAGACGATCATGGCGCGGTCCGGCCAGTCCTTCTTGACCTGGGTGATTTCGCGCAGGTTGATTTCCAGGCTGCGGTCGGTGATCAATTCGATGTTATTGAAACCGACCACTTCGCGGTTCTTGCCGTAGTGGGCCGAATAGCGCGAGGAGACGTTGACGGCGGCCGGGTCTTCGCCCAGGGTTTTCCACACCACGCCGCCCCACCCCGCTTCGAAGGCGCGCACCACGTTGTAGGCCTTGTCGGTGGGCGGCGCCGAAGCGAGCCAGAAAGGATTGGGCGACTTGATGCCGCAGAAGTTGATGCTCAGGTCGGCCATGCTGCCCCCACTTTGGTCTGGATGTCGTTATGAATGGCGTGCGCCGCCAGTTTGCCGTGCTGGACGGCTTGCACGGTCAGGTCCTGTCCCGGTGCGACGCAGTCGCCGCCCGCGTAGACGCCGGCGATCGCGGTGCGGAAGTTGGCGTCGACCTGGATCTTGTCGGCCTTGCGTTCGATCTGCTGCGCCATCTCGTCCGACAATCCGGCCGGATCCATGCTCTGGCCGATGGCCTTGAAAATGGCGTCGGCGGCGATTTCGATGAAGGCGCCGGTGCCGACCAGGCGGCCGTTGTCGAGCCGCGTTTCTTCGAAGCGCATGCCGCAGACGGCGCCCGCATCGTCCAGCAGCACCTCCAGCGGCGCGGCCCAAGTGCGCATGCGCACGTAGTTGGCCTTGGCGATGTCCTGCTCGTGGCCGGTCGCCGTCATCGATTCGAAACCGCGGCGGTATACCAGGGTGACGTCTTCGGCGCCCAGTCGCTTGATCTGCACGGCCATGTCGATGGCGGTATTGCCGGCGCCGATGACGATGGCGCGGCGCGGGACCGGCAGGCTTGTCAAATCTTCCGCCTGGCGCAGGCCGGCGATGTAGTCGACGGCGGCCACCAGGCCGGGGGCGTCTTCACCCGTCAGGCCGAGCTGGCGGCTGGCGTCCAGGCCCAGGCCGAGGAAGACGGCGTCGTACTGGCCGTGCAGTTCGGCCAGGGTCAGGTTCTCGCCGAGTTTGCGGCCATGGCGCACTTCGATGCCGCCGATCGACAACAGGAACTCCACTTCCTGCTGGGCGTAGTCGCCGGGCAACTTGTATTTGGCGATGCCGTATTCATTCAGGCCGCCCGATTTTTCGCGCGCTTCGAAAATGACGACGTCGTTGCCCAGCATGGCCAGGCGGTGCGCGCAGGAGAGGCCGGCGGGGCCGGCGCCGACCACGGCGACCACCTTGCCGGTGGATGGCGCGCGTTCGAATGGGTGACCGGCGAAGGAAGCGTTATCGAGCGCATGGCGCTGCAGCAGGCCGATCTTGACGGGCTGGCCCTCGGCGTCGTGATTGCGCACGCAGGCGTCTTCGCACAGGATCTCGGTGGGACACACGCGGGCGCAGGCGCCGCCCAGGATATTCTGTTTCAGGATGCCGACCGCGGCGCCGTTGATATTACCGTCGTGGATATTGCGGATAAAGCTGGCGACATCGATGCCGGTCGGGCAGATGCGCGTGCACGGCGCGTCGTAGCAATACAGGCAGCGGTCGGCCTCGATGGCGGCCTGGCGCGCGGTGAGCGCCGGCGCCAGGTCGGTGAACTGGGCCTCCAGCGTGCCGGCATCGGCCACGGCGGTGCGCGGCAGGTGTTTCAGTGATTCGATCATGTGCGTTTCCGGGATATTTATAATTATTCAGGTACTGCGCGAACCAAGGCGGTGCATGCACCGCCCATTCCAACTAAAACTGTTATTTCATCTGGGGAAAAGCAAATTCCGCGCCCGCGCTTGCAGTGTTCGGCCAGCGCTGCATCACGGCCTTGTGGCGCGTATAAAAACGCACGCCTTCCGGGCCGTAAGCGTGGTGGTCACCGAACATGCTGCGCTTCCAGCCGCCGAAGGAATTGAATGCCATCGGCACCGGCAGCGGCACGTTGACGCCGACCATGCCGACTTGGATCTGGCGCACGAATTCGCGCGCGGTGCCGCCGTCGCGGGTGTAGATGGCCACGCCGTTGCCGTACTCGTTGGCGTTGATCAGTTCAACGGCTTCGGCGACACTCGGCAGGCGCACCATGCACAGCACCGGTCCGAAGATCTCTTCCTTGTAGATGCTCATTTCCGGCTTGACGTGATCGAACAGGGTGCCGCCCACAAAGAAGCCGTTCTCGCGGCCTTCGACCTTGTGGTTACGGCCGTCGACCAAAATCGTCGCGCCCTGCTCCACGCCTTCGCCGATCAGCTGCTCGATGCGGGCCTTGGCCGCGCGCGTGACCACCGGGCCCATTTCGGCGCCTTCGGTCAAGCCGTCGTGGATTTTCAAGGCGGCCGTGCGTTCGGCCAGCCGGGTCGCCAGCTTGTCGCCGGCGTCGCCCACCGCCACCACCACGGAAATCGCCATGCAGCGTTCGCCAGCCGAACCGAAGGCGGCGCCCATCAAGGCGTCGATGGTCATGTCCATGTCGGCGTCGGGCATCACCACCATGTGGTTCTTGGCGCCGCCCAGCGCCTGCACCCGCTTGCCGGCGGCGCTGCCGCGGGCATAGATATATTCGGCGATCGGGGTCGAGCCGACGAAGCTGATGGCCTGCACGGTCGGGTTGTCGAGCAGCGCATCGACGGCGGTCTTGTCGCCCTGGACGACGTTGAAGACGCCGTCCGGCAAACCGGCTTCCTTGAGCAGCTTGGCGTGCAGCAGCGAAGGCGAAGGATCGCGTTCCGACGGCTTCAAGATAAACGTGTTACCGCAGGCTAGGGCCACCGGGAACATCCACATGGGCACCATCACGGGAAAGTTGAAGGGGGTGATGCCGGCGACGACGCCAAGCGGCTGGCGCATGGCCCAGGCGTCGATGCCGCGCGCGATCTGGTCGGTGAATTCGCCTTTCAGCAGTTGCGGAATGCCGACGGCGAATTCCACGACCTCGATGCCGCGCGCGACTTCGCCCTGCGCATCCGAAAAAGTTTTACCGTGTTCGCGCGTGATGTGCGCCGCGAATTCGTCGGTGTGCTGCTGGCACAGCTGCAGGTATTTGAAGAGGATGCGGGCGCGCGCCAGCGGCGGCGTGTTCGACCATGCCGGGAATGCTGCCGCTGCGGCGGCGACGGCTTCATCGACTTCGCCCGACGTGCCGAGTGCGACGCGCGCGCAAGGCTCGCCCAGCGCCGGGTTGAACACGTCGGCGTAGCGGCCGCTGGCCGTGTCGACTTCCTGGCCGTTGATGAAGTGGGTGATCGTGCTTGTCATGATGTGCTTTCGGTTCAGTCGAGGTTTTTGAGGACGGTGGCCAGCTTGCCGAACAATTCGTCGATGTGCTGTTTTTGCAGCACCAGCGGCGGAGACAGGGCGATGATGTCGCCGGTGACGCGAATCAGCACGCCGTCGGCAAAGGCCTGCTTGAAGGCGGCGAAGGCGCGCGCACCGGGCTTGCCGGCGATCGGCGAGAGTTCGATGCCGGCGATCAGGCCGATGGTGCGGATGTCGATCACGTGCGGCAGGCCCTTGAGCGAATGCACCGCATTGGCCCAGTACTGCTGCATCGATTCGGCGTGGCCGAGAATGTTCTGCTCTTTGAAGACGTCCAGCGTGGCCAGCGCGGCGGCGCAGGCGACCGGATGGCCCGAGTAGGTGTAGCCGTGGAACAGTTCGATGCCGGCTGGCGCGTTCATGAAGGCGTCGTGGATGTGCGCCTTGCTGAACACGGCGCCCATCGGGATCACGCCATTGGTGAGACCTTTGGCGGTGGTCATCAGGTCCGGCTCGACGCCAAAGTAATCGGCGGCGAATGGCGTCGTCAGGCGGCCGAAGCCCGTGATGACTTCATCGAAAATGAGCAGGATGCCGTGCTTGTCGCACAACTCGCGCAAGCGCTTCAGATAGCCCTTCGGCGGCACCAGCACGCCGGTGGAACCGGCCACCGGTTCGACGATGACGGCGGCGATGTTCGAGGCGTCGTGCAGGGCGACGATGCGTTCCAGCTCATCGGCCAGGTTGACGCCGTGTTCCGGCTCGTCGCGCGACCAGGCGTTCATCTCCAGGTTGTGGGTGTGCGGCAGGTGGTCGACGCCGGGCAGCAGCGGGCCGAAGCTCTTGCGGTTGCCGCCGATACCGCCCACCGACAGGCCGCCGAAACCCACGCCGTGATAGCCGCGCTCGCGGCCGATCAGGCGGGTACGCTGCCCTTCGCCGCGGGCGCGGTGGTATGCCAGCGCCATTTTAAGCGCCGTGTCGACGGCTTCGGAACCGGAGTTCGTATAAAACACGTGGCCGAATTTGTGGCCGCTGAACTCCATCAGGCGTTCGGCCAGGTCGAAGGCGGCCGGGTGGCCCATCTGGAAGGTCGGGGCGAAGTCGAGCTGGCCGATCATCTCGCGCACGGCGGCGACGATCTTCGGCTGGTTGTGCCCGCAGGGCACGCACCACAGGCCGGCGGCGCCGTCGAGCACCTGGTTGCCGTCGACGTCCTTGTAATACATGCCGTCGGCGGAGACCAGCAGGCGCGGGTTGGCTTTGAAGTCGCGATTATTGGTAAACGGCATCCAGAACGCGGACATCGAGGCTGGTCGGGCTTGGTTCATTGAAGTGCTCCGGAATTTTGACGGCGAAAAAAATTATTTACCAGTTGGCAAAATGATGATGCAATAATAGTCAGCAGCAAAGCAATGGCACAGGTACACAAACCGCAAAACAGTCCAACCGTATTGGTGAATCTCCCAATACACTTTGACACAGTGCAGCAAACGTCGTTTAAACGGAGCGAGGATGGCGAAGTCGTCGGTAAAAGAAGCACTGGAAGTGCCCGCGGCCTGGCCGGTGCTGAGCATCGACCGCACCCGCCGCGGCAGCCTGGTCGATCAAATCGTGGCAGCCATCGCCCAAATGGTCAAGCTGAAGGAATTGCGGGTTGGCACCAAGATGCCTTCGGTGCGGCAATTTGCCAAATCGAACGCCGTCAGCACGTTCACGGTGGTCGAATCCTACGACCGTTTATTGAATGTTGGACTGCTGTCCTCGCGCCGCGGTTCCGGCTTTTTCGTCGCCCGCAGCGAAATGATCGCGGCGCCTGCGGCGACCCTGGCCCCGCAGGCGGCGACCGCGGCCGCGGACGCCCTCACCCCCGACCTGTATTCCGGCGTGTCGGACGCCCTGCCCGTCGGCGCCGGCTGGCTGCCGCCCGAGTGGTATGGCGAGACGACCGTGCTCGACGCCGTGCGCCACGCCATGAAAATCCCCGCCAACCGCCTGCGCGGCTACGGCCACCCGCTGGGCTTCCCCAGCCTGCGCCAGCACCTGGCGGCGCAGCTGTCCGACAGTTTATTCGCCGTCGAAGCGGACCAGGTGCTGCTGACCCACGGCGCCACCCACGCCTTCGATCTGATCTTGCGCACTCTCACCAAGCCGGGCGACGCGGTGCTGGTCGAAGACCCCGGCTACAGCAATCTGACCTCGCTGATCCGCCACCACGGCTGCATCCCGGTCGCCGTGCCGCGCGGCGATGGGGGCATCGATTTCGCCGTGCTGGCCGAGCGCGCCGCGGCCACCCAGCCGAAGCTCATGTTCGTCAACACGGTGCTGCAAAACCCCTTGGGTACCTCGCTGTCGCAGGCGCAGGCGCACCGGCTGTTGAAGGTGGCGGAAGAATTCGATTTCTGGCTGGTCGAAGACGACATTTACCGGGAACTGGCCACGCGCGGCGAAGCCTCGCTAGCGGCGATGGACGGACTGCGCCGCGTGATCCGGGTCGGCAGCTTTTCCAAGACTTTGTCGCCGGTGCTGCGGGTCGGTTCCATCTGCGCATCCAACTCGCTGGTGCCGGAACTGCTGCGCATCAAAATGCTGGCAGGCCTGACGACATCCGAAATCAACGAGCGCGCCGTGTATCACGCCATTTCGGCGCGGCCGTACGCCAAGATGGTGGCGCGTTTGACGGAACAACTGAGATCGAACAGCGAGCGCACCATCGACGTGCTGGCGGAAGTGGGCATGTCTCCCATCGCGCGGCCCAAGGGCGGCATGTTCGTCAGCGCCGGCTGGGACAGCGCGCCCAGCGCCGACTGGAACGGCCGCATCATCGCCGACCAGGCTTTGAAGGCAGGCATCCTGTTATCACCGAACGAGTTCTTCATGCTGGGTCCCTCGCCCTCCGTATGGTTCCGTTTTAACGTGGCGTATGCGGCCGATGCGCCGGCTTTGACGCACTTTTTCGCATCGGTGCGGCCATGAGCAGCGTCGTTAAGCCCACCCTCAAACCGGCCGTGAAACGGCGCGTACTCGATCGCGACCGGCTGGAAGCGGACATCGTCGCCATCGCCGTGCGCGTGTTCGCCGAGAGCGGCTACGAGGGCGCCTCGATCGCCAGCGTGGCCGAGCAGGCGGGTTTGTCGAAGCAAAACCTGATGTACTATTTTCCCACCAAGCAGGCGCTCTACCAGCGCGTGCTCGACGACGTGCTCGACGAGTGGCTGGCGCGCATGGACCTGCTGGCCGATCCGGCCGGGCAGCCGGCCGACATGCTGCGCGCCTATATCCAGGCCAAGCTGCGCTTTTCGCGCGAACATCCGTGGGCCTCGCGCGTGTATGCGCTGGAGGTAATCAACGGCGCGCCCCTGTACGGCGAGCAGATACGCCGGCGCGTGGTGCCGCTGGTGCGCAAGGACATCGAGGTGTTCGAGCGCTGGATCCTTGAAGGCCGCATCGCCGCCGTCAACGCCACCCATTTGCTGTTCGCGATCTGGGCGATGACGCAGTCCTACGCCGATTTCGCCACGCAGATGGCGCTGGTGCTGAACCGCAAACTGAGCGCAAAAGATTTCGCAGACGGCGAAAAAATGATCGTCGAGATGGTGGTATGCGCCGTCTCCCTGAAAACGTCGAATGGAGATGCCAATGTCCAGGCTTGATGTCGTGCTGCGCTCCGAGCGCCTGATTTTGCGTCCGCTGCGCGCGGAAGACGCGCCGGCGGTGTTCGCCACTTACTCCGATCCGGAAGTGGTGCGCTACTGGAGCGGCGCGCCGTGGACCGACCTGGCGCGCGCCGAGGAGTATATCGCCGGCGGCATGCGCGACATCGCCGACGGCAGCGCCATGCGCCTGGGCGTCGAACTGGCCGAAACCGGACAGTGGGTCGGCCAGGTCAGCCTGCACAACTTCGATGCGCAAAACCGCCGTTGCGAAATCGGCTACGCGCTGATGCGCGACCACTGGGGGCACGGCTACATTGCCGAAGCCCTGGATGCCGTACTCGATTTCGGTTTCGACAAGCTCGATCTGCACCGGGTCGAAGCCGATGTCGATCCGAGAAACGACGCTTCCCGCCGCGCCGTCGAACGGATGGGTTTCAAGGAAGAAGGCTTGTTGCGCGAACGCTGGCTGGTCAATGGCGAAGTGTGCGATACGGTGTTTTATGGTTTGCTGCGGCGCGAGTGGTTGTCTCGTCAAGCCTCCCCTCGTTAGCTCGCCGTTAATCGCCCGCTGGCGCCGCTAATCCCGCCGTTTTTGCAGTTCATCGGATCGCCGTGGCGTGCCTTGCGTGGAATCGTTACAGTGATTTCATCGACCAACCCGGAGCCACCATGAAAACCATCAACGCCGCATCCATCAACGAACTGCTCGACGATATCTTCCGCGCCACCATGCAGGCGGCCCGCTCGCTGGCGCGCGCCATCGGCGCCATGGCCTGGCCGCAATTGCTGGCCACCTGCGTGGTGCTGGCCTTGCTGATCACCATCGTGCCACTCGCATTTACCTTGTTTGTCGCCTTTATGATCGTCAAGCTGGTGGTGGCGGCCATCGTCATACAAAGCCGCCGCGCAGGGAAGTAAATCATGAAAACCGCTAAATCATGAAAACGTCAAAATCATGAAAACCTCGTCAAGCCATACCGACACCATGGCGCTGCTGCGCGAACTGGGCGTCACCGCGCGCGAAAACTGGTGGCTGTTCGTCGACTGGCTGGCCGTCATCGAATGGAAGAAGCTGGCCATCCTGTGGGTGCTGGTGATGATCGGTTTTGGCCTGCTCAACACGCCGGAGCCGGGCGTGTGGTTCATGCTCATCTCCGGCGGCGTCAAGGTGATGGGCGGCGGCAAACGCAAGGCCGAGCTGGAAGCGCAGGCGGCCGACCGCAAGGCCAGCGTCGCCAACCTGGAGCGCCGCCTCACCGAGGCGCAAATGGCGACTTTGCAGGCCCAGGTCGAGCCCCATTTTCTGTTCAATACCCTGGCCCTGATCGGCCAGCTGATCGAAACCGACCAGGCCGAGGCGGCCCGCGTGCACGCCCACCTGATCGACTACCTGCGCGCCTCCCTGCCGCAAATGCGCGCCGCCGGCAGTGCGACCCTGGGCAAGCAGGTGGAGCTCTCGCGCGCTTATCTGGCCATCATGCAGGCAAGGATGAAAGAACGGCTGACGGTGCAGTTTCGCGTGCCCGATTTTCTCAGTAGCGCGCCCTTCCCGCCCCTGATGCTGCAAACCCTGATCGAAAACGCCATCAAGCACGGGCTGGAGCCGAACATCGCCGGCGGCCATATCGAAGTGAGCGCGCGCGTCGAAGAAGCGACTTTGTTCGTCGACGTGTTCGATAATGGCGCCGGCTTCAATCCGACTTCGAACGACGGCCTGGGTTTGGCGAACATCCACGAGCGCTTGAACCTGCTGTTCGGCCGCGAAGCCGAACTGGTGATCGAATCGCCACCGGGCGGCGGCACGCGGGCGTCGATTCGCCTGCCGTATCAAATGATGGAAACAATATGAGGATGATGTTATGACTACGGCTCTCATCGCCGACGACGAAGCCCCCATGCGCGAGCAACTGCGAGCGCGCCTGGCCCAGGTGTGGCCGGCCTTGCGCATCGTCGGCGAAGCGGCGCACGGCCTGGAAGCGGTCGAGCAGGCGGCCGCGCTGGCGCCCGACATCGTGTTCCTCGACATCCGCATGCCCGGCATGTCGGGCATCGAAGCGGCCCGCAAACTGTACCAGCGCTGCCATATCGTTTTCGTCACCGCTTACGACCAGTATGCGCTGGACGCCTTCGAACAGGGCGCCATCGATTATTTATTAAAACCGGTGACGGCGGCGCGGCTGGAGACCACCTGCGAACGCTTGCGCGCACGGCTGCAGCAGGCGCCGGAAGATATCAGCGTCCAGCTGACCCGGCTGACCGCCACGCTGCAGCAAACGCTGCCTGCCGCCGTGCCGCGCCTGCGCTGGATCCAGGCGCAGGTGGGGTCCAGCCTGCGCATGATCAGTACGAAGGAAGTGCTGTTCTTCCGCTCCGACGAAAAGTACACGCGGGTGCAGACGGCGCACGCGGAACTGCTGATCCGAAAAACCTTGAAGGAGCTGGCCGACGAACTCGATCCGGACGAATTCTGGCGGATTCACCGCTCGACCCTGGTGCGCGCCGAAGCCATCGAATCGGTCTCGCGCGACATGCGCGGGAGGCTGATGCTGAAGCTACGCGACTGCAAGGAGGAGCTGGAAGTGAGCCGCAATCACACGCACCTGTTTCAGCAGATGTGATTTATGATGGACCTCTTGCCACCATCCCAGGAGCGTGCCATGCCCAGTACCAATAATTCCACATTGATTCCCTGCATCAGCTACCGCGACGCCCCGCGCGCCATCGACTGGCTGGTCGAGGTGTTCGGTTTCACCCCGCGCATGGTCGTGCCCGGCCCCGACAACACCATCGTTCACGCCCAGCTGACAATCGGCGGCGGCATGATCATGCTCGGTTCGCTGGCCAAGGAAGGCGCGTATTCGAAGCTGATGGCGGCGCCCCATGAAATCGACGGCCGCCAGACCCAGACCACCTGCCTGATCGTCGACGACGTCGATGCCATTTACGGCCGCGCGCTGGACGCCGGCGCCGCACTGGTGATCGACATCGACGACATGGACTACGGCGGCCGCGCCTTCACCTGCCGCGACCTCGAAGGTCACGTGTGGAGCGTCGGCAGCTACGATCCGTGGCAAGAACAGGAGGGCTGAGATGGACCATAAAATCGACACCAGGGATGAAGACGATATCCGTGCCCTGATCGCCACCTGGCTGACGGAAACCCATGCCGGTAATGTCGACGCGGTGCTGGACCTGATCGCGCCCGATGCGGTGTTTTTGATCGCCGGCCAGCCGCCAATGGTGGGCCGCGACGCCTTTGCCGACGGCTTGCGCAAGGTGTTGCAGGACAACGTCATCGACTCGAACAGCATCGTCGACGAGGTGACCGTATCGGGCGATATGGCGTACAGCCGCAGCCGGCTGGAGGTGACGATCACCTCGAAGCACGGGCAGACGCCGATGCGGCGGAGCGGGCATACCCTCTCCGTGTATCGCAAGGAAGGCGGCAAGTGGCGCTTGGTCCGCGATGCGAACATGTTGGCGTAAGCAGCAGCGGGGTCTGGCGCTGCGCGCCTGACCCCAGATTTACGACTTCGATCGCAGCCGCAAAGCTGGTGACAGGCCCGCAGGGCCTGTCACCCCTGCCAACGCCGCCGCGATCAAATCAAAGGCGGCATCGCCGCACACAGCGCAGCCACCGCTTCTTCCTCCATGCGCGCCACCACGTACTGCAACTGGCGCGGATTCGAAGCGGACAGCGGCCCTTCGAACAGCATCGTCGACGAGGTGACCGTGGCGGGAGACTTGGCCTACAGCCGCAGCCGCCTGGAGGTGACGATCACCTCCAGGCACGAGCAATGTTGGCGTAAGCAGCAGCGGGGTCTGGCGCTGCGCGCCTGCCCCCAGATTTACGACTTCGCTCCGAGCCGCAAAGCTGGTGACAGGCCCGCAGGGCCTGTCACCCTTGCTAACACCGCCGCGATCAGGTCAATGTCGGCAACCTGCCGCGGCAAAATTTGAATCGTCTCGCTGTACAAAGGCGGCATCGCCCCGCACATCGCCGCCAGTTCACCCTCCTCCATGCGCGCCGCGACGTACTGCAACTGCTGCGGATTCGCAACAGGCAGCGGCCCCTCCATGGTCGAGCCGTACGCCCCCAGGTTCATCAAACTTGCCGCACTCGCATCGGGACCCAGCGCCATCAAAAAAGTGCCGTGCTTCGGATGCCCGAGGTAGCGGTGCACGGCGTCCTGCATGGCGTCATCCGCGCCTTGCAGCAATTGATAACGCAGCTGCGCATACTGGCGCGTGCATTCCATGAACGCGGTGAGGATGACCGATTGGTCGCGCCGCCCCGGCACCGCCAGCAGCAGGTTGCCGAAGGCGTCGAGTAAAGCGCAGCAGTCGCCGTCACCGCCCTGGGCGCGGTCGCGGGCCATCGCTTCCAACAGAAACGGCGCAAGCGATGCATCCGGTGCGTGCGGCGCGCCGCGCCAGGACAGGGCGTTCGGGTACAACGATTTGAGTTTGCGCACGATCGGGTGGCCGTTCGACAGCGCCGCCGGATCGAGCAGCGCCTCGCGCGGCAGATCGGTATGCAGCATCTGCTGCACCTTGTCGCTGGTCGCCTCGAAGGCCAGCGAGCACAGGGCCTGGGTGGCCTCGTTGATGGTTTTGCCGATGAAAAAAGAGCGGGGCGATGCCCCTCTCGCCTCGCGCGCGTAGCCCGAAGCGCCGCGCACCGCGGGGTAGCAAAACAGCGACTGCGCACGCTCGCCCAAGGCAGGCGGCAGGGTCGCAAAACGCGCACTGGCGTCGTGGTCGATGCCGGCCTTGGCATCGTCGGCCGCCACCACCACGTTGAAACCGGAGGCCAGGATGGCGCCGGCGCACATGGCGCAGGGATCGAGCGAGGTGACGATGGTCAGTTCCTGCGGCTCGGGCAAAGCAGCCCCGCGGGCGCGCTCGGCGAAATACCAGTCGATCAGCTGGCGCTCGCCGTGCGCGGTGGGATCGAAAATCAGGCCGTCGCGCACCACCATATTGTGCAGGGATTTGAGCACGTTGCCATGCTGGTCGAGCAGCACGCCGCCAACGCCGAAGGTGCCCTGCGTCTTGGCGGCGACCGCTTCGCCGGCGGCGAGAGCCACCGCCGCCTGCACATCGATGATTTTCAATTACTTCTTCAAGTCCCAGCTACCGAATGCGTTCGGCAGCTGGCCGGCGGCGGTGGTGTCGAGCCGGTCGCCCCTCAAGTTTGTCAAAATCACCGGCAAGTCGTTGCCGCCCAATTCCAGGGTCACCTGGCGGCAGGCGCCGCACGGCGCGATGGGGCCATCGGTCTCGCCGATCACGGCCAGCGCCGTGAAGTCGCCCGGCTTGTAGCCGTGGGCGATGGCGCTGAAGAAGGCGGTTCTCTCGGCGCAGTTGCACAGGCCGTAGGATGCATTCTCCACGTTACAGCCGCGGAACACGCGGCCGTCCTTGCATGCGAGGGCGGCGCCGACCTTGAAATGCGAGTACGGCGTATAGGCCAGTTCGCGCGCGGCGCGGGCTTCTTCGATCAAGGAGTTGAAATCAATCGCGTAGCTCATGGATGCCTTATTGGGGACGGATGGTGTTGTAGGTGACCGGATTGGCTGGCGCCTTTTCCGCGCCGATGACGTAAGCCGCCTGCACTTCGCGCACCGCCTGTTCGGCTGCTTGCTGGGTGCGCGCATGGACAAAGGCCAGCGGCTCGCCGACGGCGACTTGCTGACCCAGTTCAGCCAGTCCCGTCAGGCCGACGGCGAAGTCGATGGCGTCTTCCGGACGGCGGCGGCCGCCGCCCAGGCTGACGACGGCCAGACCGATCGAACGGCAGTCGGTGGCGGTGGCGTAGCCCGCCTGCAGGGCTGGCACCGGCACCACGATCGGCGCCGATTCGAGGTAGGCATTCGGATTTTCGACCAGGTCGGCCGGGCCGCCCAATGCCGCCACCATGCGCGAGAAGCGCGAAGCGGCTTCGCCCGAATCGAGCGCCGCCTGCAGTTTGGCGCGCGCTTCGGCGTCGTTGGCAGCCAGCTTACCCAGCACCAGCATCTCCGCGCACAAGGCCATCGTCACTTCGTGCAGGCGCGCGGGACGCGAGGCGCCGGTCAGGTAATCCATCGCCTGGCGCACTTCCAGCGCGTTGCCGGCAACGGGGCACAGCGACTCGTTCATGTCCGTCAAAATCGCCGAGGTGCGGGTGCCGGCGCCGTTGCCGACGTGGACGATGCTCTCGGCCAGCTCGACCGATTTGTCGAAGGTCGGCATGAAGGCGCCGGTGCCGACCTTGACGTCCATGACCAGGGCATCCAGGCCCGCCGACAGCTTTTTCGACAGGATCGAGCCGGTGATCATGGCCACCGATTCGACCGTCGCCGTGGTGTCGCGGATGCTGTAAAAACGCTTGTCGGCAGGCGCCAGTTCCGCGGTCTGGCCGATGATGGCGACGCCGATGTCCTTGACCACCTGGCAGAACAGTTCGGGCGACGGCACGGTGCTGTAGCCGGGGATCGAATCGAATTTGTCCAGGGTGCCGCCGGTGTGGCCCAGGCCGCGGCCGGAGATCATCGGCACGAAGCCGCCGCAGGCGGCGATCATCGGTCCCAGCATCAGGGAGACGACGTCGCCGACGCCGCCGGTCGAGTGCTTGTCGACCACGGGACCGGGCAAATTCATCGAACGCCATTCCATCACCTGGCCGGAGTCGCGCATGGCGAGCGTAAAGGCGACGCGCTCGTCCATGTTCATGTCCTTGAAATAGACGGCCATGGCAAGGGCGGCGATCTGCCCTTCGGTGGTGGCGCCGGTGGTGATGCCGCCGACGAAAAATTGGATTTCTTCGGCCGTGAGGGCTTCGCCGTTGCGTTTTTTGCGGACGATTTCCTGATTGAGGAACATGGGGGGGGCTTTCAATGACAAAACCGGGATCGTCCCGGTCCTGTGGTTTTAGTTGTGTTGTAAAGCTGGGGACAGGCTCGAGAGCCTGTCCCCCCCTTGATCAAACGCCGTAGGGGATCCAGACGTTTTTGACCTGGCTGGCGTGGGCGAGGACCGCGCGACCGCCGGCCTGCCTGGTGTCGTACCAGTCGCGGCCCTTGGCGCCGCCGACCCAGGTGCGCTTCAAGGTTTCGGCGGACAGGCGCTCGACTTCGGCGCAGCCTTCCGCCGAGCCGTCGTGACGCCAGACCGCATCGACATCGCCGTGGGTGGCCAGGGTGCGGGCCAGTTCGTCGGCGCTGCCGGTGACGATGTTGAGGGCGCCGCCCGGCAGGTCCGAGGTGTCGAGTACCTGGTACAGGTCGGTGGCGGCCAGCGGATGGGCTTCCGACGGCACGGCGATGACGCGGTTGCCCAGTGCCAGCGCCGGGGCGACCAGCGAAATGAAGCCGAGCAGCGGTGCTTCGTTCGGGCAGATGATGCCGATCACGCCGACCGGCTCGTTCAATGCGACGGTGATGCCGTGCATCGGCGGCTGGTGCGCCAGGCCGTCGTACTTGTCGGCCCAGGCGGCGTAATAAAACAGGCGTTCGATCGACGCTTGCACTTCCTTGTGCGGATCGGCGGAGCCGGTCATGGCAGCCAGGCGGGCGGCGAATTCGTCGGCGCGCACGGCCAGGTTTTCGGCGATGTAGTACAGCACCTGGGCGCGGTTGTGCGCCGTCGCCTTGGTCCAGCCGCTGGCTTTGTGGGCCGCTTCGACGGCGTTGCGGATGTCCTTGCGGTTACCCTCGCCGATATCGGCCAGGAAGGCGCCGTCGGCACCGTTGATGGCGCGGCTGTAGGCGCCGTCGGGACGGGCCTGTTTGCCGCCGATGTACAGCTTGGCGGTGCGGTCGATGGCGAATACGTTACCGCTCGATGCGGCGACTGCGCGAGACTTGCCCTTGGCTTCCACCATCGGTGCGGCCGGGCGCGCATCTTCCGACAAGGCGGTCATGTACTCGTACATGCCCTCTTTGCCGCCTTCGCGGCCGAAGCCGGATTCGCGGTAACCGCCGAAGCCGCAGGCGGCGTCGAACTGGTTGGCCGTGTTGATCCATACCACGCCGGCCTTGATCTGCGGCGCGATATCCAGCGCCAGGCTGATCGACTCCGACCACACGCAGGCGGCCAGGCCGTACACGGTGTTGTTTGCCAGCTGGACGGCTTCAGCCGGGGTGCGGAAGCTCATCGCCACCAGCACCGGGCCGAAAATTTCGGCTTGCGCCACGGCGGCGGAGGTCGAGGCGCCGGTGATCAGGGTCGGCAGGTACCACGAACCGTCGGCTGGCATGTCGCAGCTCGGCTGATAGATGGTGCAGCCTTCGGCGCGTGCCGATTCGACCAGGCCGTGAATGCGCTGGCGCTGCACCGGATCGACCAGGGCGCCGACGTCCATCGATTTGTCCAATGGCGAACCGACCCGCAGATTGTCCATGCGGGCACGGACCTTGGCCAGGAAGCGCTCTTCGACCGATTCCTGTACCAACAGGCGCGAGCCGGCGCAGCAGACCTGGCCCTGGTTGAACCAGATCGAATCGACCAGACCCTCGACGGCGGCGTCCAGGTCCGCATCTTCGAAGACGATGAAGGGCGATTTGCCGCCCAGTTCCAGCGACAGCTTTTTGCCGGTACCGGCGGTGGCCTTGCGAATGATGCGGCCCACTTCCGTCGAACCCGTAAACGCCAGCTTGTCGATGCCGGGGTGGTTGACGATCGCTTCGCCGACGCGGCCATCGCCGGTGACGATGTTGACGACGCCGGCAGGCACGCCGGCCTGCACGCAGATTTCGGCGAACAGCAACGCGGTGAGCGAGGTGAATTCGGCCGGCTTGAAAACGATGGTGTTACCGGCGGCCAGCGCCGGGGCGATTTTCCACGCCAGCATCAGCAGGGGGAAATTCCAGGGGACGATCTGGCCCACCACGCCGACGGCGCGATAGTCGGCGAATTCTTCCGATTGCAGCTGGGCCCAGCCGGCGTGGTGATAGAAATGGCGGGCGGCCAGAGGCAAGTCGGCGTCGCGGGTTTCGCGGATGGTCTTGCCGTTGTCCAGGGTTTCGATGACGGCGAACAGGCGCGCATGCTTTTGCAGCAGGCGGGCCAGCGCGTACAGCACGCGCGCACGGCCGTGGCCACCGAGGGCGACCCAGCCCGGCTGGGCGCGGCGCGCCGCGGCCACGGCGCGGTCGATGTCGTCATTGGTCGCTTGCGTCAGCTGGGCCAGTTCCTTGCCATCGGCAGGATTGGTCGAGGCAAAGGTGTCAGTGGCGTCGGTCCAGGCGTTGTCGATGAACAGGCCGAAGGCGCGGCCGTGCAGCTCCAGCCACGCTTGCGCTTCTTTGGTGCTTTCGGGAGCTGGGCCGTAATCCATGGTGGTGAGAATCTCGTTAATAGTTGGCATGACGAATCCGTTCTTATGGTTGCGCGTGGCGGTGGTTCGCCGAGTAACTGCCGGTGACGTAGTGTTCGAGCTGGCGCTCGATGTCGGTCAAGAGGCTGGAAGCCCCGATCCGGAAAAGGTGCGGCTCGAGCCACTCGCGTCCCAGTTCTTCCTTCATCAGCGCCAGATACTGCAGCGCCGATTTGGCCGACGACACGCCGCCCGCCGGTTTGAACCCGACCTGGAAGCCCGTCTGCTCGTGGTATTCGCGGATCGCGCGCACCATCGTCAGTGCGACCGGGATGGTGGCGTTGACGCCCTCTTTACCGGTCGAGGTCTTGATGAAATCGGAGCCTGCCATCATGCACACCCACGACGCCTTGGCGACGTTTTCCAGGGTGGTCAGGTCGCCCGTGGCGAGAATGGCCTTGACGTGGGCTTCGCCGCAAGCTTCGCGGTAAGCGACCATCTCGTCGTACAGGGCTTGCCAGTTACCGTTCAACACGTGCTGGCGGGTGATGACGATGTCGATCTCGGTGGCGCCGGCGGCGACCGACAATTCGATTTCGCGCAGCTTCGTTTCCATGCTGGCCAGACCCGCCGGGAAGGCGGTCGACACGGCGGCGATCGGCAAACGGCCATTCAGGATCTTGACGGCCGGCTGGATCATCTCGTGGTACACGCAGACGGCGCCGGTGGTGACGTTCGATATGCCGAGCGCCTCGACCAGGTCGGTGCGCAGCGGGCGCATGGCTTTCATGCACAGGCGCTCGACGCGGCCGGGGGTGTCGTCACCGCCGAGCGTCGTCAAGTCGATGCACTTGATGGCCTGGATCAGCCAGGCGGCCTGGTACTCTTTTTTTACCGTGCGGCGGTTCGCCAGGCTGGCGGCGCGGCGGTCGGCGGCGTTGCGGTTGACCTTGATCTGGTTGACCCAGCCCAGATCGAGGCCGCTGGCCTCGTTGCGTTTGAAGTCGAGTGGCTGGCTCATAAAAGTGCGGTTCCGTTCGAAAGTGGTTTGACGCCGAGATGGGCGGCCAGGGTGGCGCCGATATCGGAAAAACTCGGCGACACGGGCAGCGCGCGCGGAACGACGCCGGGGCCGAAGAAAATCATGGGGATGTGTTCGCGCGTGTGGTCCGAACCGTGCCAGATCGGATCGCAGCCGTGGTCCGCGGTGATGACGACCAGGTCGCCCTCCTTCAGCTTGGCCATGAATTCCGGCAGGCGCTCGTCTAATTCGTGCAGGGCGTTCGAGTAGCCGGCGACATCGCGGCGGTGGCCGAAGTGCTGGTCGAAGTCGACGAAGTTCACAAAAGTGAGGGACTTGTCGCCCGCCTCATCCGCCACTTTGAGCAGCGCGTCGAACAAGGCCATATTGTCCGGGCCCTTGACGACACGCGAGATCCCTTGCGCGGCGAAGATGTCGCTGATTTTACCCAGGCCGATGACTTCACCTCCCTCGTCCTTGACGTGGTCGAGCAGGGTCTTCGACGGCGGCGGCACGGCGTAGTCGTGGCGGTTGCTGGTGCGGGTGTAATTGCCGTTTTCGCCCTTGAACGGGCGGGCGATGATGCGGCCGATGTTGTACGGTTTTACCAGCTCATAGGCCTGCTCGCAAATGGCGTACAGGCGGTCGAGGCCGAAATGCTCTTCGTGGGCGGCGATCTGCATCACCGAGTCGCCCGAGGTGTAGATGATCGGTTTGCCGCTGGCGACGTGTTCGTCGCCGTGCTTGTTGATGATCTCGGTGCCGGACGCATGGCAGTCGCCCAGAAAACCCGGCACGCCGCTCAATTCCTGCAGCTTATTTGTCAGTTCGGCCGGGAACGACGGCACCGTCTTCGGAAAATAGCCCCAGTCGAAATTGACCGGCACGCCGGCGATTTCCCAGTGGCCGCTTTGGGTGTCCTTGCCGGTCGATTGTTCGGCGGCGGCGCCGTACGCGCCCGTAAAGCCGTCGCGCAGATCGAAACCTGCGGCCCATTCGCCGCTGGCGCTGTGGGCGGCGGCGGCAAGGCCCAGGCGCTCGAGGTTCGGCAGCTGCATCGGTTTACCCGAATCGGCCGCCCACTTGGCGATGTGGCCAAAAGTGTTGGCGCCGACGTCGCCGAATTTGTCGGCGTCGGGCGCGGCGCCGAGACCGAAGGAGTCAAATAACAGGATGAATGCGCGGGACATGGAAGTCTCCTAATTTAAGCTTCAAGGGTTACGCTTCAACGCGTGGCGTTTTCGCCACGTTTTCCAGGAAGGCCAGGATCAGGGTGACCAGGTCCTTGGCGCCGATCGCCGCGTACTTCAGGGTCTGCTCGTGCGACAGCGGGAACGGCGACATGCCCTCGGCGAGATTGGTGATCACCGAGACGCCGGTGACTTTGAGGCCGCAGTGGCGGGCCGACACCACTTCCGGCACCACCGACATGCCGACGACATCGGCGCCCAGCTTGGCCATCATGCGGATCTCGGCGGCCGTCTCGAAGTTGGGGCCGGCGTAGGCGATGAACACGCCTTCGTGCAGGGTGATGCCTTTGTCGGCCGCGGTGGATTTGACCAGGTTGCGGATGTCGCTGTCGTAGGCGTTCGCCATGCTGAAAAAGCGTGGACCGAAACGGTCGTCGTTCGGCCCCACCATCGGCGTGCCTGGCAGCCAGTTGATGTGGTCCGTCAGAGCGACCAGCGAGCCGGCATCGACTTCGGGCCGCAGCGAGCCGGCCGCATTGGTCACGAACAGCATCTCGCAACCGAGCAGTTTCAGGGTGCGGACGGCGGAAGTCATCACGCCCATGCCGTAGCCTTCATAGAAATGGCCGCGGCCCTTCATGCAGACGACATCGACACCGGCCAGGGTGCCCAGCACCAGTTCGCCGGCGTGGCCGTGCACGGTGCTGATCGGGAAACCAGGCAGTTCGTCGAAGCCGATGGCGACCGCATCTTTCATCTGCTCGGCCAGCACGCCCAGCCCCGAGCCGAGAATCAGCGCCACGCGGGGCGTGAAACCGGGTTTGCGCGCGCGGATCAGGTCGGCGGCTTCGAACGGGGTGTTATTGGACATGCGGTTTCCTTGGAGGTGATAGTGGTCGGGACGCGGTGCGCGATGGTGCGGCGGGCTTGGGCATCAATACAGGTCAGGCCGGTATTATAACTATGCGGGAACTTGGATATGTATGGCAAATACTGTTTTTCTTGCCGATTTATACGACCATCATATAAATTAGATGTCGGGCTTCGCGCGCTCGCACAGCTTGCTCCGTGTGGCGGCAGAGCGACAAAAACGCCGATTGACCGCGAATCAACATATGTTTAGAATTGCGGACAAATGTTGAAGGCGCGATCCATGACCGAAATTCCGAAAAAAGAACAGCTGTACGCGTTGATCAAGGCCAATCCCTTCATCTCGCAGCAAGATCTGGCGGTGCAATTGCGCCTGTCGCGCTCTGCCGTGGCCGGCTATATCGCGGGGCTGATCCGCGAGCGCCGCCTGCTGGGACGCGCCTACGTGCTGCCGGGCCGCCGCCCCGTCTCCTGCATCGGCGCGGCCAACCTGGACCGCAAACTGCGCTCGCTGGCGCATCTCACCATGGGCACCTCCAATCCGGCACGCCAGGACGAATCCTTCGGCGGCGTGGCCCGCAACATCGCCGAAAACCTGGCGCGGCTGGGCGCGCCGGTGGCGCTGACCACCGCCATCGGCGACGACTCGTCCGGACGCGCCCTGCTGGCGGACGCCGCCAGCCAGGGCATCGACACCAGCGCCACGCTCACTCTCGCCAACACCTGCAGCGGCACTTACACGGCGGTGCTGGACGACCACGGCGAAATGCTGGTGGCGCTGGCCGACATGGATTTGTACGACCGCATCACCCCCGCCTACCTGGCCGACCAGGGCTCGCACCGCGCCCTGCCCGCGCTCACCGTCGCCGACCTGAATCTGCCCCTGGAAACCATCGCCGCCCTGCTGCAGGATGCGGCGCGGCTAGCCGTGCCGCTGGTGCTCGTCGCCGTTTCGCAGCCGAAAATGGCGAGATTGCCGCAAGATCTGCACGGCCTGCGCCTGCTGATCCTCAATCAGGGCGAGCTGGAAACCCGGGTCGGCCACGCCATCCGCACCGAGGCGGAATTTGCCGCCGCCTGCGCGCTGGTCCAGTCGCAAGGCGCGCAGGACGTCATCGTCACCCGCGGCGGCGCCGGTCTGTTTTACACCAAGCCGGGAGGCCTGGGCCAACTGGCCGCGCTCGACGCCACCGTGGTCGATGTGACGGGGGCCGGCGACGCTTTCGCCGCCGCCGTCTGCTGGTCGCTGTTTCATGGCAGCGAAGACCTCGATCTGGCCTGCCGCCGCGGCTTGAAGCTGTCGGCGATGACGCTGGAGTGCGAGGAGACCGTCTGCCCGTGGCTGGGCGCGGACAGTCTCGACGACATTCACAATTTCGGCAACGGCCTGGGCGGCGGCGCCGACAGCGAAGACCTGTTCGGCGCCCGCCCATTCAACGCCCTTTACCAGCCCTGATCAAGGATCCACGCATGCACCAGTATTTACTGCTCTCTCCCGAAGTCGCCGCCGCCCGCAGCGCCGGCCTGCCCATCGTCGCTCTCGAATCGACCATCATCTCGCACGGCATGCCTTACCCGCAAAATGTGAATACGGCGCGCGAAGTCGAGCAGATCATCCGCGACGGCGGCGCGGTGCCGGCGACCATCGCCATCATCGGCGGCAAAATCTGCATCGGCCTGTCCGATGAACAGCTCGAACTTCTCGGCAGCGCCCCGCATGCACTAAAAGTGAGCCGGCGCGATTTGCCCTTCGTGGTGTCGACCGGCGCGCTGGGCGCCACCACGGTGGCCGCGACCATGATCTGCGCGGCGCTGGCCGGCATCGACGTCTTCGTCACCGGCGGCATCGGCGGCGCGCACCGCGGCGCCGCCACCAGTTTCGATATCTCAGCCGACCTGCAGGAACTGGCGCAGACCAATGTCGCCGTGGTGTGCGCGGGCGTCAAATCCATCCTCGACATCGGCCTGACACTGGAATACCTGGAGACCCACGGCGTGCCGGTGATCAGCGTCGGCCAGCCGGGCTTCCCCGCCTTTTTTACGCGCGAGAGCGGTTTTGATGCCGACTTCCAGATGGACGGCGCCGAACAGCAGGCCGCGTTCATTCACACCAAGCGCGCGCTGGGACTGCAGGGCGGCACGGTGATCGCCAACCCGGTGCCCGAACGCGATGCCATGCCTTTCGAGGAAATCGACGCCATCACCAGCCGCGCGCTGAACGAGGCGGAGCAGCAGGGTATCAAGGGCAAAAAGGTCACGCCGTTTCTGCTCGCGCGCATCAAGGAACTGACCGAAGGCCGCAGCCTGCTTACCAATATCGCGCTGGTGAAGCACAATGCGGTGGTCGGTGCGCGGCTGGCGGTGGCTTTGAACGGCCACGCCGCCGTCCACACGCGCTGACTTCCGACCCACACTTCTCCGAGCCGCCATGTCCATCGATCTGAAACAGCTGAAATACTTCCTGGCCGTCGCCGAAGAAAAAAGTTTTAGCCGCGCGGCGGAGCGGCTGCACATTTCGCAGCCGCCCTTGTCGCAGCAGATCATGAAGCTCGAGAGCGAGTTGGGCGTCAAGCTGTTCGCCCGCACCACCCGTACCTTCGAGCTGACGGTGGCCGGCAAGGCGCTGATGGCGGAAGCGTCGGACCTGCTGGGCCGCATGCGCATGACCATCGACACCATCCGCCAGATCGACCGCGGCGAAGTGGGCCGCCTGCGGGTCGGCATCGTCGGCTCGGCCATGTGGGGCCCGATCCCCAGCCTGCTCGAACAATTCCAGACCAATTTTCCGAAGGTGACCTGGACCCTGCACGAACTGGGACCGAACGTGCAGTACGAAGCGCTGCGGGCCAAGCAGATCGACGTCGGCTTCTGGCGCGAACCGGCGCTCGATGCCGACGAACTCAAACACGACAATCTGCGCCAGGAACTGTGCTTTAAGGAAAACGTTTGCGTCGCCGTCAATGAAAACTCGCCGCTGGCGGCGCGCCCCGGCATCGACCTGACCGACATCGCCGATCAGCCCCTGCTGACCCTGGCCCAGGACAAATCGTCATTTCCCCGTTACCTGATCCAGTGCTGCGTCGATGCCGGCTTCCAGCCGCAGATTTTTCAGGAAGCCTTCGAGCCGCAGACTTTGCTGGCGATGGTGGGCGCCGGACTCGGGGTCGCCCTGATGCCGGAAACCACCAGCCGCATCGGCTGGCCCGGCGTGGTGTTCGTGCCGATCAAAAATCCGCCATCGGCGAATTTATATATTGCGTACACGACGCAGGACGACGCGCCGGTGGTCCGGGCGTTTTTGAATATTTTGAATCCGGCGGCGGCAGCTTAGGTCGACAAGCGCGGGACTGGCATCGCAGGGTGCCTGGCGCCATTTGAAACCGCCCACCATCGCAATTATTCTAATTTCATATAAATCGCCAAGAAAAATCGTATTTGCCCTACAAATGGCGCTGATGCATAGTTGACCATCGTCGATACAAAAGACACACAAGATACAAGCCGTAACGCCTGCAAGGCGCGTGTAATGCGAAGATACGCTGCGCTGCGCGCTGCACCACGGCAATTCTGCGTGCACGACTAGTTACTATTAAGCTACAGCCCCTCCCAATGCAGCGCTTGCGGCGGGTACAATACCGGTATTACTGGAGGCTTCATGAAATTTAAGCAAGGTATTACGCACATTAGTCTGTCGGTCGCCGCCCTGCTGGTCGCCACTGGCGCCCAGGCTGCCGATCCCAAACTGGGCATCGTCTACGATGCCGGCGGCAAGTTCGACAAGTCGTTCAACCAGTCCGCTTTCGAAGGCGCCAACCGCTTCAAGGCCGAGACCAAGATCAATTTTATCGAAGCGCAAGCCAGCAGCGATACCCAGGCAGAGCAGGTGTTGCGCGGTCTCGCCCGTAAAAAGCTGGACCTGATCGCCGCCATCGGCTTCTCGCAAACCCAGGCCGTGCAAAAAGTTGCCGCCGAGTTTCCGAACGTCAAATTCGTGCTGATCGACAGCGTCGCCAAGGGCGCCAACATCAATTCCGTGCTGTTCAAGGAAGAAGAAGGTTCCTACCTAGCCGGCGTCGCCGCCTCGATGGCATCGAAATCGAAAAAGCTGGGCTTCGTGGGCGGCATGGACATTCCCCTGATTCGCGCCTTTGCCTGCGGCTACACCCAGGGCGCCAAGGCGAACAACCCGAAAGTGGAAGTGCTGCAGAACATGGTCGGCACCACCAGCGCGGCCTGGAACGATCCGGCCAAGGGTGGCGAACTGGCGCGTGCGCAATTCGACCGCGGCGTCGATGTGGTGTTCGCCGTTGCCGGCGGCAGCGGCATGGGCACCCTGCAGACGGCCAAGGAGAAGGGCAAGCTGGCCATCGGCGTCGATTCGAACCAGAACTACCTGCATCCGGGCACCATGCTGACCTCGATGGTCAAGCGCGTCGACGGCGCCATTTACGATTCCTTCATGGCCGTCAAGAACGGCAGCTGGAAGCCGGGCGTCACCTACCGCGGCCTGAAAGAAGGCGGCGTGGACTGGGCGCTCGACAAGGACAACCGCGCCGTCGTCACGCCGGAAATCGAAAAGAAGGTCAACGAAGCCAAGGCTGCCATCATCAGCGGCAAGATCAAGGTCATCGATTACCGCGCGGCCAGCAGCTGCCCCGTTTAATTCTTCAGCATTTCATAGAGCGCGCCGCACCGGTTTTCCGGTCCGGCGCGCTTTTAAATACCAAACACACCCCATCTCTATGCATCCAGCCGTAGAATTTCGCAACATTAGTAAGGCGTTCGGCCGCGTACAGGCGAATGCCGATGTCAGCTTCACCATCGCCAAGGGCTCCATCCACGGCGTAATCGGTGAAAACGGCGCCGGCAAATCGACCTTGATGAGCATCCTGTACGGCTATTACAACGCCGACAGCGGCCAGCTCCTGATCGACGGCGAGAACCGCAACATCCGCACTTCCCACGAAGCCATTGCCCTCGGCATCGGCATGGTGCACCAGCACTTCATGCTGGTCGAGAACATGACGGTGCTGGACAACGTCATGCTGGGCACCGAAGGCGGTTTTCGCTTGGCCGCCCACCGTGCCGAGACGGAAGCGAAGTTGCGCGAAATCTGCAAGCGCTATCGCCTCGACGTCGATCCGCTGGCGACCATTTCGGATCTGTCGGTGGGCGCCCAGCAGCGCGTCGAAATCCTCAAGCAGATCTACCGCAGCGCCAACATCCTGATCCTCGACGAGCCGACCGCGGTGCTGACGGCGCAGGAGACCGCGTCGCTGTTCGAAATCCTGCGCCTGTTCAAGGAGCAGGGCAAGACCATCATCCTGATCACCCACAAGCTGGGCGAGATCATGGAGATCACCGACCAGGTCACCGTCATGCGCGCGGGCCGCGTGGTCGGCGCCGTGGCCACCGCCGGCACTTCGAAAGAACAGCTGGCCAACATGATGGTGGGCCGCCCGATCCAGAGCGAGCTGCCGCGCGCGCCGTTCAATCCGGGCGCGCCCGTGCTGACGGTTGAAAAACTGGCGCTACGCGACAAGGCCGGCGTCGACCTGCTGGCCGACATCGGTTTTACCTTGCGCGCCGGCGAGATCGTGGCGATTGCCGGCGTCTCCGGCAACGGCCAGAGCGAGTTGATGGAGATCTTGTCCGGCATGCGCTTGCCGACCTCCGGCAAGGTCGATTTCCTCGGCAAAGCCCTGCCCTTCGCCGGCCGCCATGATGCCGACGGCCTGCCCGCCACCTTCCGCCATCTCGGCATCGGCCACGTGCCGGAAGACCGCCTGCGCGATGGCGTCATCAAGGATTTCTCGGTCGAGCAAAACACCGTGTTCGGCTACCAGGACCGCGTCAAGAACGGTTTCGGCTTGTTCGATTTCAAGGCCATCGCCCAGCGCTGCGCCGGCTTGCTGACCGCCTTCGACGTGCGCCCGGCCGATCCGGCACTGCGTATCGGCCTGCTCTCGGGCGGCAATCAACAAAAAGTGGTGATCGCCCGCGAAGTGTCCAGCAGCCCCAAGCTGATGCTGGTCGGCCAGCCGACCCGCGGCGTCGACATCGGCACCATCGAAGCGATCCACACCGAACTGCTGAAACTGCGCGACGCCGGCGTCGCCATCCTGCTAGTGTCGGTCGAACTGGAAGAAGTGCGGGCGCTGGCCGACCGCATCATCGTCATGTCGGGCGGACGTATCACCGGCGAATTGAACATCGAAGAATTTGACACCACCCGCATCGGTTTGCTGATGGGCGGGATGCACACCTCATGAAAATCACCGAACTGCCCCGCTGGGCCACCGCCTTCGTCCTGCCCCTCCTGAACCTGGTCTCGGCCCTGCTGGTGGCCGCCCTGGTGATACACCTGCTGGGCGAAAGCCCCGTCGAATCGCTGGGCATCCTGATCAACAGCGCCGTCATCAACCCGGAGGGTTTGAGTTACACCCTGTTCTACGCCTCGACCTTCATCTTCACGGGCCTCGGCGTATCGGTGGCCATGAAAGCGGGCCTGTTCAACATCGGCGGCGAAGGCCAGATGTATTTTGGCGGCCTGGGTCTGACCCTCACCATGCTGGCGTTCGACCATGCGCTGCCGGGCTGGCTGCTGATCCCGGCCGGCATGCTGGGCGCCGCCATCTTCGGGGCCGCGTGGGCCTTCATTCCCGGCTACCTGCAGGCCAAGCGGGGCAGCCACGTGGTGGTGACGACGATCATGTTCAACTTCATCGCCGCCGACCTGATGAATTTTATTATCAATAAGCTGGTCCCGGTGGGCCAGCAAAACCCGGCCAGCCGGGTGTTCGCCGACGCTGCCGCCATGCCGCGCCTGAACACCCTCTTCCCGATCCTGGGCGACACGCCGCTGAACCTGAGCTTCCTGATCGCCATCGCCGCGCTGGCCGTCTATGGCGTGATGGTGTGGCGCTCGCCGTGGGGCTACCGCCTGCGCGCCACCGGCTTGAACGCCCACGCCGCCCATTACGCGGGCGTGCGCATCGGCCGCACCATCATCGTCGCCATGCTGGTGTCGGGCGCGCTGGCCGGCCTTGCCGCCGTCAATTCGGTGATGGGCTCGACCCACTACCTGTCGCTCAACTTCCCCGCCGGCGCGGGTTTCATCGGCATCGCCATCGCCCTGATGGGCCGCCAGCACCCGGTCGGCATCTTCCTGTCGTCGGTGCTGTTCGGCGCCCTGATCCAGGGTGGCTTCGACCTGTCGCTGGAAAAACCGAACATCCCGCAGGAGACCTTCATTTTCATCCAGGGCCTGATCATCCTGTTCTGCGGCGCCATGGAAAATTTCTATGGTCCGGCCCTGTTAAAACTGCTCAACGTCGGCAAGAAAGGCTAAGCCATGTTCGAAGACCTGCATATCGCCAGCCTTCTCGTCGCCACCATCCGCAGCGCGCCCGTGCTGATGTTCGCCGCCATGGCCGGCCTGTTCGCCGAGCGCAGCGGCGTGATCGACCTGGCCCTCGAAGGCAAGATCCTGGCCAGCGCGTTTGCCTCCGCCGCGGTGGCCTTCGCCACCCAGAATGTCTGGTACGGCATCGCCGCCGGCATCGCGGTGTCCGCCGCACTGGCGCTGGTGCAGGGTTATGTCAGCATCAGCCAGAAGGGCAACCAGCTGGTCGCCGGCATGGCGATCAACATCGCGATTAGCGGCTTGACCTTCGTGCTGGCGCAGTTCTTTTTCCAGCAGGGCGGCCGCACGCCGGACCTGGGCGACGCCCGCCTGCAGGACATCGTCCTGCCCGGCACCGCCGCGGTCGCCGACGTCCCCTTTCTCGGCTGGTTCTACGGCCACCTGATCGGCGGCCATTCGGTGCTGGTGTACATGGCCTTCCTGCTGATACCGCTGGTGCACTGGGTGCTGTACCACAGCCGCTTCGGCTTGCGCCTGCGCGCCTGCGGCGAGAACCCGCATGCCGCCGATGCCGCCGGCGTCAACGTCGAAGCGACCCGCTACGCCGCGATGCTGATCGCCGGCGTCCTGTGCTCGTTCTCCGGCGCTTACCTTGCCATCGTCCAGAGCGGCTTCTTCCTGCGCGACATGTCTGCCGGCGCCGGCTACCTTGCCTTGACCGCCCTTGTCTTCGGCAACTGGCGCCCGCTCTACACGGCGCTGGGCTGCCTCATGTTCGGCTTTTTCAGCGCCGTGCAGATCCAGATGGAAGGTGTCGAATTGCCGGGCGTGGGACGCATTCCCGGTGCGCTGATCCATATGATTCCGTATGTGGTCACCGTGATCGTGCTGGCCGGCCTGATGGCCAAGTCGATTGCTCCCAAAGCGATCGGCAAGCCCTTCGTCAAATCCCGATAGTGGTAAAAACGGCGCTTTTCGAAGCGCCGTTTTTTTATGGTCTGCCGATGAACAAAACCATGATGGTCAGTTCCGCCGTCCTCACCCTGCTCGGCATCGCCGCCGTCCTGGGTGCGGGTGAATACATCAGCAAGCCGGTGCGCGCCATCGTCGGCCCTGCGCCCGCCGATCTGCATGCGGCCGATGTGCGCTTCGATTCGAAAGCGGGCAGCATCGCCGGCTGGTTCATCGAAGGCCGGCCCGGCATGGGCGCCGTCCTGCTGCTGCACGGCGTGCGCGGCAACCGGCTCGATATGGCCGCGCGCGCCCGCTTCCTGTCGCGGCGCGGCTTCGCCGTGCTGTTGATCGACCTGCCGGCCCATGGAGAAAGCGGCGGCGAACGCATCACCTTCGGCGGCCGAGAGAAAGAGGCGGTGCGTAGCGCCCTGGCATTGCTTGCTGAGCGCTGTCCCGATGAAAAAATCGGCGTGATCGGCCAGTCGCTGGGCGCCGCATCGCTGGTGCTGGGGCACCCCGAGCCGGCACCCGCCGCCGTGGTGCTGGAGTCGATGTATCCGACCATCGAGGAAGCGGTGGCGGACCGCCTGCACATGCGCCTGGGCGTGGCCGGGACCTGGCTGTCTCCCTTGCTGCTTGGGCAGCTGCCGCTACGGACAGGAATCTCCGCGAGTGCGCTGCGTCCCATCGACCAGATCGGGGCGATGACCAGCCCGATCATGCTCGTGGCGGGGACGGTGGATTTGCACACGACGGCGGCGGAAACGGGGCGCATTTTCGAGGCCGTGCGTGCGCCGAAAACGTTGTGGATGGTCGAAGGGGCGGCGCATGTGGATCTGCACGCATTTGCGGGGGCAGAATACGAGCGGCGGGTGGG
>JACXTT010002569.1_pt1 | contig 28636 bp, 23 predicted proteins | sample 9270951 | NCBI WGS metagenome assembly JACXTT01 (sample SAMN15532306, study PRJNA645909) | rock metagenome | isolation source: weathered quartz diorite | place: Puerto Rico | collected 2017-06-21 | reverse complement strand
ATGCTGGAGATGAGCCGGCCGAGATCGACGTCGGCTTGCGTCTTGAGCGTTTCGCGCACATCGAGGCTCGATCGGCTTAAGGCCAGCTTGGACAGGCCGGCACGAATCATGTTCGCCAGGATGAACGGCCCGCGCAAGAGCGTCAGCTGATCGATGTGCCGTTGCAGCGGCCGGGCATCTTCGGGAAGGATGCGCGTTCCTTCCTCGGTCGAGAGGAGATCGAGCCCGAAGGCGCCGCGCTGCCGACTTGCCTCCCAGTAGCGTCCCAGGAAGATAAACAAGCCCCACACGAAGCAGCCGTAGCAGGCGATCTGTTCCGGTCCCAGCAGAAGTTTCGCCCAGCGTTCGGCCGGCCAGGTGAACCAGGTCTCGCTCTGCTCGGCCGCATAGTTCTGCCAGAGCGGATAGACGACCGCGCCGACCAGCAGCACGGTGAAGATGAGAAGCGGCCATTCGCGCGTGGGCCGTTGCGAGGGGGTGAGGGCCATGGGGATTCCTTCAGGGATGGGCGGATGTTTCCTTTTGTTAACAGCCAGTCAAATCTAGGTCGCAAATCGCGGATTGCAAAGAAATCTTGGCGCAGCGGAATCCAGGGCGCGAAGCGCCAAGGAGGGTCGAGTTCACGATGGAATCAACACAGGCATGACTGCTCCATCCTGGAGTCGATCCGAAATCCGTTTCCCCTGTGTGCAAAAGACAAGGGATGCCGACGCCGAGAGTATACCAGAACGGCGCGATTTTGGGGCAAGCGATTCTTGACGAAATGGCGAAAAGTAATGAACATCCGTGCAACAGTGAGTGTCGAGGCGTTAGCCCAACGAGTGAGTCGCCTCCACGTCGGGCTTACGCCTGGACGCTCGCCAATTACGGATGGAGCACGACCTTGCCGACCAGCGTGCCGGCTTTTTGCAGCGTGTTGTCTTCGAGGAAGCGATGTGCCGCTGCCGCCTCGGCGAATTTGAACGTCTTGCCGATCGGCACGTGCAGCTTCTTGGCCTCCAGCCAGCGGTTGATGTCGTCGGCGCAGACGCGCTGCTCGTCGGGCGTGGCGTTGAACATGGCGAAGCCGTGCAGCGATAGATCCTTGACGTAGAACGGCCCGACCGGGAACGTCGGCTGCGCCTGCCGGCCGGCCATCACGATCATGCGGCCACGCCGAGCCATTAGATCGATCGACTTGATGAAGTCGGGTTCGCGCTGGGTTTCATACCAGACGTTGACCCCCTGGCCTTGCGTGAATTGCTTGATGCCCGCGGCGATGTCGTCGGTCTTGTAGTTGAGGACGCAATCGACGCCCCAGCTGCGGCACAGCTTGGCTTTCTCGTCGGAGCCGACGGTGGCGATGGCCTTGGCGCCGGCGGCCCTGGCCATCTGCGCGACCATCGAGCCGACGCCGCCGGTGCCGCCGTTGACGAACACGATCTCGCCTGCTTGCAGCCTGGCGCAGCGGAAGAGGCCAAGGTGCGCCGTGATGCCGACCAGCGCGACCGCGGCGGCATCGTCGTCGCTCACCCCCGCCGGCGTCGCATAGAAGAATTCCTCCGACGCGCACACATACTCGGTACACGTCCCTTGCCGGCCAAGTAATCCCTGATTCGAGCCCCAGACCCGAGCACCGACCTTGAACCGCTTGACGTTCGGCCCGATTGCCTCGACCGTGCCCGCGACATCGCTGCCGGTGATGAACGGCAAAGGGATCGGCATCTTGACGACGCCGGCGCGGATATAGGTATCAATCGGATTGAGCGCCGCGGTCGCGACTTTGATCAAGATTTCGCCCGGCTTGGGCGTCGGCGTCGGCAGGTCGCCGTAGCGCAGCGCCTCGGGCGCGCCGACGGCGTCGAGAAAGGCGGCTTTCATGGTCTTTCTCCTCTTCGTTTAGCGCCAACAGGTGGCGCCAATCGAGTGGCGCCACCTGCAGGCGCTAAAAAGCTGTTGCAAAAGCCCCTCTTCCCTGTACTCAGGGGAGAGGGGTTGGGGTGAGGGGTGCGTTTTTTCGCGGGTGCAGCCCCCTCTCCCCCGCTTACTGGGGAGAGGGGAGTAATGAAACAGCTTCTAAACGAAGACAATCGTCAATGTCCCGCCGGCGGCGTCGGCGTTCCTTCCTTCGGCGGAATCCGCATCGCGTAGAACGAACGCCAGACGAAGAACAGGGCTGCCACGAAGAACCCGATGCCAACCATCCACGTGTAATCCAGTTCTGGCGCAACGGATTCCCCATGTTCGCCGATGCCCAGGGCGCGCTGTTTGATCACGATGGCGATCTCGACCGCCAGCAGGCCGAACAGCGTCGAGAACTTGATGATCGGGTTCAGCGACACCGAGGAGGTGTCCTTGAACGGATCGCCGACCGTATCGCCGACCACGGTGGCTTCGTGCAACGGCGTGTTCTTTTCCTTGATGTCCACCTCGACGTATTTCTTGGCGTTGTCCCAGGCGCCGCCGGCGTTGGCCATGTAGATGGCCTGGAACAGGCCGAACACCGCGATCGAGATCAGGTAGGCGACGAAGAAGTTCGGATTGAACAGGGCAAAGGCGAGCGTGAGGAACATCAACGCGAGGAAGATGTTCCACATGCCGATCTGGGCGTACTTCGTGCAGATCGCCACCACGGTCTTCGAGTCCTCGATGTCGGCCGCTTTCTTGTCGAGGTTCATGTTCTGCTTGATGTACTCGACCGCTCGGTAAGCGCCGGTGGTGACGGCTTGCATCGAGGCGCCGCAGAACCAATAGATCACCGCGCCGCCGCAGATGAAGCCGAGCAGGACCGGCGCATCCGTCAGGCTCAGATGCAGCATACCCGCTTTACCCAGGAGCAGGATGATGGCGAAGATCATGGTGGTGGCGCCGACGACGGCGGTGCCGATGAGCACCGGCTTGGCGGTCGCCTTGAAGGTATTGCCGGCCGAATCGTTGGCTTCGAGCAGGTGTTTGCCGTGCTCGAAGTTCGCCTCGAACCCAAAGTCTTTTTGGATTTCCTCCTTGATCCCCGGTAGGTGCTCGGTCTGGGCCAACTCAAAGATCGATTGGGCGTTATCGGTGACCGGACCGTAGCTGTCGACGGCGATGTTGACCGGACCCATGCACAGAAAGCCGAAGGCGACGAGGCCGAAGGCGAAGATGGCGCCGACGCCGACCTTTTTGGGGTTGTTGAGCTCGTCGACCACCAATTGCCGGTAGGCGGGATTGTCGGCAGTCACTTCGTCCAGCTTCCTGGTTTTTTCCTCTTTGATGCCCTTGTCCCACTGGGTGAGGATTTTTTCGCGCGTCGGGCCGTCGAATTTTTTCAAGGCGTAGGGTTCGGTTTTTTCGAGCTGGACTTGCATGACGCTGTCGATGCCGCCTTCGACCATGCTGACGAAGAAAGCCGCCCCCATCAGGCCGGCGATGAGGATGCCCTTCCAGAAGGCACTGAAATTGCCCGCCACCAGGCCGGACAGGATGGTCAGCGACGCCCCGCCTTCGCGCGAGGCGGTGACGATCTCGTGAACGTGCTTGGAATGGGAACTGGTGAAGACCTTGGTGAATTCGGGAATCAGGACGGCCGCCAGCGTGCCGCAGCTGATGATGGTGGCCAGCTGCCACCAGAGCTGCGGGTAGAATTTCAGCTGGCCCCCATGCGTGAGGCTGATATCGCCGATCAGCAGCCAGCTCATGGCATACGAGGTCGAGATGCACAGGATGGCGGCGATCCAGATGAGACGCGTCAAGGGTTGCTCGAAATCGAACTCCTTCTTCCCCTTGTACTGGCGTTCCGAAATCCACTGGTTGATGAAGTACGACACGCCGGACATGAAGTCCATCAGGAAGCGCATGCCGAAGATCCACACGATGAGCTTGCCCTGAAGGTCCTCGTAATCGCGCGGAAAGGCCGATTGGGTGATGGCGAGGGTGATGAAGGTGATGAGGGCGACGCCGGTGACGCCGTAGGTCTCGAAGCCGTCCGCCGTGGGGCCGACCGAATCGCCGGCGTTGTCGCCGGTGCAGTCGGCGATGACGCCCGGATTGCGCGGGTCGTCTTCCTTGACCTTGAAGACGATCTTCATCAGGTCGGAGCCGATGTCGGCGATCTTGGTGAAGATGCCGCCGGCGATGCGCAGGGCCGAGGCCCCTAGCGATTCGCCGATGGCGAAACCCAGGAAGCAGTAGCCGACGATCTCGCGCGGCACCGCCAGCAAGATGATGACCATCATCACCAGTTCCAACGAGATCAGGAACAAGCCAACCGACATGCCCGCCCGCAGCGGAATATTCACGACGTTCCACGGTTCGCCGCGGAGCGCGGCAAAGGCAGTGCGGGAGTTGGCGAAGGTGTTGACGCGGATGCCGTACCACGCCACCGCGTAGGACCCCGCCATGCCGACGACGGAGAAACCGAGCACGCACAGCACGGTATTGATCCCTTCATGCTTCAGGCCCATGAAGTAATACGTCATGGCCGCCGCGATGATGGCGAAGAGCATGAGCAGAAAAAGGCCTTGCTTGATCAAGTACGTTTTACAAGTCTGGAAGATGACCTCCGCGACGGCGAGCATCGACTTGTGCGCCGGTTGGTTGTGAATTTGCTTGAGCTGGTACAGGCTGATGCCGATCGTCCCGACGATGACGAAGGAGCCGGCAAACAGAAACGCGCCGGCCTGGATCTTGAACCCGAAAATCATGAACGAGCCGTGCAGCATCAGGTCCGGAATCGCCAGGTCGGCCTCGCCGGCAACAGCGTTGGCGGTGGCGAGCAGCAACACGGGAATGGACCACGCAATTAGCTTGAGCAGTTTCATGACGGCACTCACTCCTTGAATCCACGATGTTTGCCTACGTTTGTTTGTCTCCTTGTTATAGTGAAAGATTTCACGAAGTTCAAATTCCATCACGAAAGCACGAAAGAACGAAAACACGAAAAAGAAAAAAGAGAGATGCCAGCGACCCTGATGCGATTCAACGAGAAACGTCAAACTCTATCAGCAACCCCTGCCTCTTCCTGTCTTTTTTTCGTGCTTTCGTACTTTCATGCTTTCGTGATTCAATTCAAGCGTCCGATTTTGTTAAGATAATGTTGCCTCCACCCACTCAAGGAGCGAGTTCGTGATGCTGTTCGCCAATCTCTTCACCGCCGAAGTCCACGGCCAACCGGTCTTGCGCGCCATGCCGCTCTTGCTCGGCGTCCTGTGCGTGCTCGCCATTGCGTATCGCTACTACAGCGCTTTTCTGGCGGCGAAGGTGGCGATGCTCGACGACTCTCGGCGCACGCCCGCTCATGAATTCAACGATGGGCAGAATTACCACCCGACCAACAAGTGGGTCCTGTTCGGCCATCACTTCGCAGCCATTTCCGGCGCCGGTCCGCTCATCGGCCCGGTGCTCGCCATCCAGTACGGCTACATGCCGGGCCTCCTCTGGCTCGTCATCGGCGTCTGCCTGGCCGGCGCGGTGCAAGACATGCTCGTCCTCGCCGCCAGCGTCCGCCGCGGCGGCAAATCGCTCGCCCAGATCGCTCTCACCGAACTCGGCAAACCCGCGTCGCTCATCGTCTCCGTCGCCATCCTCTTCATCGTCGTCATCGCGCTGGCGGGCCTCGGCTTCGTCGTCGTGAAGGCGCTTGGCGGCGAGGAGGTGAAGTTGCCGAAAGGGATGGAGATCATCGCGCCAACGCGAGAGTTCAAGGGCGCAGAATTGATGCGCTCAGGCACTCCAGGGATCATCGAATTTCCCGCAGGATGCGAGATTCGCTACACAAAATCAGAATCAATATTGGTACGTCCAGAGAGCTTCACCGTGCAGACGTCAAAGGGAGAGAGCGTTGAGTGGGTTATTCTTGACCGGCGCGGCGGCGAAATGTGGATACTAAAGGATGGATGCACTCAAGTCATTCCCGGCTCCTCCTGGGGCACATTCACCATCGCCATGACGATTCCGATCGCGCTGTTCGTCGCGTTCTGGATGTACCGCTTCCGCAAAGGCCATGTCGTCGAAGCGTCCGCGATTGGCGCCGTCGGCGTGCTGTTCGCGACCGTCGCCGGCGGCTGGGTGCAAGACTCGCCGCTGCACAGCGTCTTCTCGCTCTCGAAGGAAGGCACGATCTTCGCCCTGTGCGCCTACGGCTTCATCGCCTCGGTGTTGCCGGTGTGGATGCTCCTCTGCCCGCGCGATTACATTTCGAGCTTTCTGAAGATCGGCACCATCGCTCTGCTCGTCGTCGGCACCATCGTCGCCAATCCGGTGTTGCCTTGCCCAACGGTCAATCACGTCTTTTCCGAGGGTGGGCCAACCTTCTCCGGCAACATTTTCCCGTTCGTATTCATCTGCATCATGTGCGGCTCCATCTCCGGGTTCCACGCCCTCGTCGCCTCCGGCACCACGCCGAAGATGGTCGACAAGGAAAGCCAGGTACGCATGATCGGCTACGGCTCGATGCTGATCGAGGGGCTGGTCGGCGTGGTCGCCCTGATCGCCGCCGCGTCGTTGCCGGTCGATCTCTATTACGACATCAACGTCGATCTCGACAAAGCGCCGCAGTTTCAAGGGCAACTCAACGAGCTGTACGAGGACCTCAACATCAAGAAGGCCCAGCAGGCGCAAATGGGCGTGCGCAACCTGCACGATCTCAAGGTCGAGGACGCCAACCTCGCGGAGATGGAACAGCTCGTCGGCGGCGAATCGTTGCGCGGCCGCACCGGCGGGGCGGTCACGCTGGCGGTCGGCATGTCGCGCATCCTGACGTCGGCGGGGGCGTACTTCATCGACCCGGCGCGGACCGCGTTCATCGTCAAATACTGGTACCACTTCGCCATCATGTTCGAGGCGCTGTTTATCCTGACCACGATCGACACCGGCACCCGCATTGCACGCTTCTTGATGCAAGAAACGCTCGGCCAGGCGATCCCGCAGTTCGCCCAGACCGATTGGCTGCCCGGCTCCATATTGGCGACCGGAGTCGTCACGCTCGGCTGGGGTTCGCTCGTCTCGACCGGCTCGATCGGCACGATCTGGCCGATGTTCGGCATAGCCAATCAGCTGCTGGCGGTGCTGGCGCTGTGCCTGGTGACGACGCTGCTGATCAACAGTGGACGCGGAAAGTACGCGCCGGTGACGCTGGTGCCAATGGTGTTCGTGACAGCGACGACGATGTCGGCCGGCGTCATCATGGTGCGGCGATTCTTGGCAATGGGAAATCTCACCGGCATTCTGAATTTGAGCCTGACGGTATTCGTGATGGCATCGGTCGCGTTTATCCTGCTGTGGGCCGTGGCCCGCTGGATCGCGGTACTGCGCGGCGTGATGCCGACGAAACCGAACGATTGACCGTGTTCGCTTAACGAAGTGGACTTACCTAAAGCGCCCCTCTTCGCTAAGATATGTCTCCGCAGGACGCACTTTCTCCGCTGGTGTTTTCGCACGCCGAAGGTATACGCGTCCCATGGCCATTCTCGATCATTGGCACCCGATCTTGCCGAGCAGTCATCTCAAGAAGAACGCCGTCGCCGGCGTGCGCCTGGCGGGGCAGGATCTCGTGCTCTATCGCAACTCCCAGAATGAGCTCGGCGCCCTCACCGATCACTGTCCGCATCGCCGCATGAAGCTGAGCCTCGGCAAGGTTCACAACGACAAGCTCCAGTGCGCCTATCACGGCTGGACCTTCGACGCCAAGGGCGCCGGCGAAAGCCCCGCGACGCCCAAGCTGTACGCCTGCGCGAAGCATTACGAGGTCGCCGAACGCTTCGACGCGATCTGGGTGCGCAACGCCGGTGCGGCCACGCAGTTCCCGAATTTCGACATCGACGGGCACTTCAATGTCTGCAATCTCTATCACCGCGTGAAAGCGCCGCTCGAATTGACCCTCGACAACTTCTGCGAGATCGAGCACACGCCGACCACGCACGCCTTCTTCGGCTACCCGCTGGAGCGCATGCACGAGGTCCAGGTCGAGTTCCAGCCGACCGACACCAGCGTGCGCGTCATCAACAAGGGGCCGCGCAAGCGTATTTCGCTGTTCCTGCGCACGCTCGTCGGCATCGGCTCCGATTACCAGTTCATGGACGACTGGACCACCTACTTCTCGCCGGTCTACTCGGTCTACGATCACTGGTGGCAGTGCCCGCTGACCGGCAAGGAGAGCAGGGTCCGCTGGCGGCTGTACATCTTCTTCGTACCGATCGATGCATGCGAGACGGCGATCTTCACCTTCGCGTTTACCAAGTCAAGCTATCCCGGCCCCGCCGGCGGCGTGCGCCTCTTCAAATGGCTGATGCGCTGGCAGCTCAGCTACGAAATCGGTCTGGATGTGAAGGTGCTGGAAGGTTTGGCAGACAAGAACCCGAGCATCGAGGGCATGAAGTTGAGCCGCTTCGACCGCGTGCTCGGCTTGAATCGGGAGCGGATCGAAAGACTCTATCGCGGGAACGGCAACGGCACGGTCCATCAAGCCACGGGATGATTCCTCATGAATCGGCCACAAACGGTTTGTCCACCATCAAGGGGCGTACCTCTTCGGGACCGGCCGCGGTTTCGAGGGCTTTGAGGACCACTTCCAGCTGTTCTTCATCATACATCTTGTTGACTTCTGGCATCAATTTGAGCCCGTCTTCGCCGAAGCGTATTTTCAACACCGCCTCAATTCCCTTACGCAGCCCGTATGCCATTCTCAGACGTTCAATACTAGTGACGTATGGCATCTGATTCTCCTTCTGGATTTTCTCAAGATCCTCGTGGAACACGGCGGCCAACGGCGGTGGCAACACCATCAACCAATCGATCAGACGGAACAATCCGCGCACGTCCTTCGCATTCAGCCCTTGCTCATACAAACCGCGCACCAAGCGAACCTTCCAAGAATGCCGATCCGCCGGAGCACCTTGCGTTTGCCTCGCCTTCAGGTGGGCGAGCACGAACTTGGCAAACGGATTCCTGCTGGTTTCCAGTTCGGCTTCTGTCGCCGTGAGATCAAGCAACTTCACCGTCGGAAATCGAATTCCCACTTCACAGCCGAACAGATCTTGGCGAAACTCCGCCGGTCGCCAATTCCCATCGTCGTCGGCCAGAACGGCCAGACTGGCCACTGGTTTATTATAGCGGTCGAAGGTGCGATAGTTGTAAACGAACATGCGCTGCGGAAAGTCCGGATCGCGAGCCGTCTGCACCTCGACATGGATCAACACCCAGCACTCGACGCCGGCTTTCGTCCATACCTTGACGAGCTTATCGACGTAACGGCGCCCGATCTCGGCTTCGCGCACAATTTGCTGATATTCCTTATCCAACGATTCCCAGCCGCGCGACCAATCGATTTGCCCACTAGCGTCCGGGAACAAAAGCGCCAGGAACGCCTCGAAGTAAACGTCGAGCGCTTCCTTCCATGGGCTGTCGTAGTCGGCCGACATGATTGCTCTCCATCCCCAGGAATCGCATCACTCATCCCGCGGCTTACAGGCCCCACTTTTTCAGCTTGCGCTGCAGCGCGTCCGGCTTCGTGCCGAGCAGCTTGGCCGCCGCTACGAAATCGCCGTTGGCGTCGGCGAGCGCTTGCTTGATCCTGTCCTGCAGCTTCCAGGCTTGAATCATGCGGTACAGGGTGCGCTCACCGATGCCCAAGATGCGGGCGGCTTCCTCGCGATTGCCTTCGGTTTGCTCCAGCGTCTTCTCGCTATAGTAGCGCTCGATCTCGCTCAGCGGCTTGCCCACGAGATTGTCCGGCCCGACGGCTCGGCTCTGGCTCTTCTTGACCGGGCTCCCCTCCTCCACGTCGTCCAGGTTTAGCTGGCCGTCCTGATCGAGCACCACCATGCTATCGACGGCATTGCGCAGCTCGCGGACGTTCCCCTTCCAGTCATGGGCGTCCATCAGCTTGCGTAACGGTTCGGCGATGCCGGCCACCTTTTTGCTGTGCCGTTGATTCGACTCCTTGATGAAGTGGGCGACCAGGAGCGGAATGTCGCCCCTGCGCTCACGCAGGGCCGGCAGTTTGATGGTGACGACTTTGAGCCGATAGTACAGGTCTTCGCGGAAAGTTCCCGCCGTCACGGCTGCTTCGAGATCGCGATGTGTTGCCGAGATGAGGCGGACATTGACCTTGATCGGTTCGTTGGAGCCGATGCGCGTCACCTCCTGGTTCTCCAGCACGCGCAGGAGCTTGGCTTGCAGGTTGAGAGGCATGTCGCCGATCTCGTCGAGGAAGAGAGTGCCGCCGTTGGCGTACTCGAAACGGCCCTTGCGCAGCTTGTCGGCGCCGGTGAACGAGTGGGGCTCGTGGCCGAACAGCTCGTCCTCCAGGAGATTCTCGTTGATGGCGGTGCAGTTCATCGGCACGAAGTGTTTCGTCTTGCGCGGGCTGTTGTTGTGGATGGCCTTGGCAATGAGCTCCTTGCCGGTGCCGGTCTCGCCCTGGATGAGGACGGTGGCGGAGGTGGGGGCGATGCTTTTGACGCGGTTGATGACGTCAAGGAATTTCGGGCTGTTGCCGATCAGGCCTTCGAAGCCGAACTTCTCGTCGATTTGCGCCTTGAGCTGACGGTTGTCCTGGGTGAGGCGGAAGCGTTCCGCCGCCTTGTCCACCATGGTGCGCAGCTCTTCGAGGCCGACCGGTTTTTGCACGTAGTTGGCGGCGCCGGCGCGCATCGCCTCGACCGCGGTCTGTACGTCGCCGTGGCCGGTGATGACCACGATTTCCGCGTCCGGCAAATCCTGCTTGGCCCTCTTGAGCAGCGTCAGGCCGTCCATGCCTTCCATTTTCAGATCGGTGAGAATGACGCTCGGTTCCTGGCGTTCGAGAATGCGTAAGCCTTCGGCGCCCGAGTTGGCGGTGACGACGTCGTAACCGGAGCGTTCGAGCGCCTCGGCCATTGTCTCGGCGAGGGCGACCTCGTCATCGACGATGAGCACCTTGAGTTTGTCGGTGGACATGATCGGTCCCTTTCTGTCCGAGGTCCGTCATCCATGGCCAAGAAAAATCAATGCCAGGGACTACGGACCACGGACCATTCTAGGCAATTCGCCGAAAGCACGCAAATCCAGGCTGTCGGCGAAAGCAGGGCGGATTGGCGGCGACTTTGCCGATTGTGCGGGTTTCGCCGCCAGGTGTGGTCAAGTGCGTGAAGGAAAAACGCCGATGACCAGAGGGGCAAGCGCGCTGACGAGGATGGTGCCATGACCGATACCAAGGAACTCTTGCAAAGAATCGCTGCACTGCGGGTACGGCTGGGTGCGAACGGCGAGCCGACGCCGCCGGAACCCCTGCAGGCCGTCGAGGAAAAGGTGCAGCGTGGAGCCGTCCACAACGCGCTCATTGAAAGCTCGTTGCGCTCGGCCGGGGGGAGCGATCCGGCGACGCCGGCCACGCTGCGCCTGACGTCGCGCGGCGCGCGCTTACTGCGTAAGGGGCGCGAGCTGCTGCAAGCGCTGCGCAAGATCGCGGACGATGCCGATTATCAGCAAGCCGACAACGCCGACGCTCTGGCCCATTGGCACCGCGACGGCATGGCGATGATCGAGGTGGTCCTGCGCACCGTGCAGGCGCTGCCGGCATCGGTCAGCGCCCAGTTGCGCCTGTGCGATGGACTGGAGGCCGTGCTCCACGAAGTCGAGGAGCGGATCACGCTGCTGTGCTGCAGCCTGGGTCAGCGCAAGCGGACCTCGGCACGCATCGACGAACTCGCCGACTATTTGCGCTGTCTGGCGGCACAACGGCCCGTCGGGCTGGCGCCGCTGCAAAAGCTAGCGGACCTGGTCCACGACGAAGCGAAGGCGGGACAGCCGCTGCGCTTTCTACACGCATCGCCGGCCGACCCGTCGCGCTTCGCCGCCGCCCACAGTTTGACGGTCGCGCAAGTGCTGGCCCGGCTCATGCTCGACGACGTGGAATGGCAAGCCCAGCTCCAACTCGCGGTCATGGCGGCGCTGGTCCACGATGTCGGCATGACGCGCGTCCCCGCCAGCGTCCTCTTGACGCAAGGTCCCCTCGACGCCGACCAGCGCCGGCTCATCGAAAAACACACGACCGTCGCCGAGCCGATGCTGACGACGCTCTGGCCCGGCGGCGGCTGGCCGATCGAAGCGGCAACCTGCCATCACGAACGTAACGACGGCACTGGCTACCCGCTCGGCAAGCCCGAAATCCATTTACCCGACATCGTCCGCCTCCTGTCCGTGTGCGATGTTTATGCCGCCCTGTGCGCCCCGCGCCCGCACCGGGCCGCTTTCGACACGCGCACCGCGTTGACCGAAGCGCTCCTCCTTGCCGAGCGCGGCTACCTCGACAAGCCGGCGGCGGAACGCTTGCTCCTCCTGTCGTTCTACCCGGTCGGCTCGGCCGTCGAACTGAACGACGGCGCCACCGGCCTGGTCATCGCCACCCATCGCGGCACAGCCGGCATGACCCATCCGGATCGGCCCATCGTTCACCTGGCGACCGATGCGCAAGGCCAACCGCTTGATTGGCCGATGGTGGTCGATCTGCTGGAGCACAAGGACCGCGGCATCCTGCGTAGCCTGAGCGCCGAGGAACGCGCGACCTTGCTGGCGAAGCGCTATCTGCAGTGGCTTTGATTCACCGCCTCTTCGTTTAGCGTTCGCATGGCGCCACGCGAACGCTAAGAGAAAAACCAGACACCTCCATGCCGACCGAAGCGGACAACTACTGGAGCGCGACCAAGCACCCGTGGGCGTGCGTCCTGTTCGTCTTGCCGCTGTTGGCGATCTACGAGATCGGCCTGTACGTCCTGGGGCAGTACGACCTGCGCAACGGCGCCGACGTGTGGCTGCGCGCCGCGCTCAGCGAGGTCGGCATCGCGCCGGCGTACGGGGCGCCGTGCTTGTTACTGTTCGTCTTGCTCTTGTGGGGATTGCTGCACCGCGAAGGCCGGCCGGTCGACAAGGTGGGCGTCTGGGTCGGCATGACCGGCGAAAGCGCGGCGTATGCCTTGCTGCTGTTGGGCTTGAGCCAGGGGCTTTGGCTGCTACTACTGCGGGCGGACGACGTCCTTGGGCAACCGAGCAATCGCATCGCCCTGTTGCGCGTGGGCGCCGAATCGACGCCGGAGCCGATGTGGGGACAGATCGTCAGCTATCTCGGCGCCGGCATCTACGAGGAAGCGCTCTTTCGCCTCTTGCTGTTCGCGGGCCTGGTGCGCCTCTTCGCCTGGTCGGAAGCGAGCACCTCGCCGCTCGCCGTCATCCTGGCCGCGTTCGGCTCAGCGTTGCTGTTCGCCGGCGCGCATCATGTGGGCCCTGCCGGCGATCCGTTCAACGTCTACGTCCTGTCGTTTCGCACATTCGCGGGGGTGTTCTTCGCCTGGCTCTACTACGTGCGCGGCTTCGGCATCGCGGTCGGCGCCCATGCGGGATATGACGTACTGGTGGGACTGATCTTGCAGCGGGCGTAGAGCCCGAGCGCCAGCGTGGGAATGTCGTTGCCACCTCGCTGGCGCTCGGGCTCTGACGAATCATTCCGGAAACAGCAGCCGATTTGCCATCACCGGGTTCCACGGGCGCAGGGTGTACTTGAGAAAGACGCCGGCCTGGTTGAACGGGTCGGCCTTGATTAGCGCCTCGGCTTCTTCCTTGGTAGCGGCCTCATAAATGATGAGAGCGCCCGACTCGTCAGTAAACGGCCCGGTCGCGGCAAGCTGGCCTTTTTCCTTCAGGCTGCGCAAGTATTGCCGATGGTCCGGGCGGATCGCCTCGACCTTGGCTTTGTCCTGGAGGTATTCGATAATGGCGGCGAACTTCATGATTGGGCCTCCGATATCACCGCCGGTTGCGGCATGGCTTCGAGGCGCTTTGCCAACTTGGCGTAAATCAAGATGTAACCGGTCGTGAAGAGGATGTCGCCGAGGACCGTCCAAACAACATTGAGTCTGGAATCGGTCAACATCACGAACGGATGGGACATCGGCTCACTCTGGTAAAACGGCAGCGCGGCCACGAAACACGCGGTCAGCCCGTTCAGGTCACGTGAATAGCGGAACATTTCTGGAATCATGCTGTAATACAACGGTTGAAAGAGCCAATCGCAGAAGTTCGTCAGCACGAAGAATTGCAATCCGCCCAGCGTTCCAGCCAAGGCGACCGCGCCGATTGAGTTGCGCTCGTCCAGCCTGCGACCGATCCACACGTAGATCATGAAGCTGCCGTACACGAAGAAGCGCGAGGGATGGGCCAGCGAGTAATTGAAATCGAAGCCGGACAGCACCCACAGGAATAGGTCGCTAACGATCATGACGCCAAGAGGCAGCAAGTAGGCGTGCCAGGTGCGCACACGTGCGCCGCCGAACAGGCTGCAAGCGCCGACTGCCGAGAAGTTGGTCGGGTGCGGCACAATGCGCAAGATCACCGCGAGGATGCCCGCAGCAAGCGCGACGCCCATGGCGAGAGGGCGTGCGCCAGATTCTTGTTCGAGAGGCTTATCGTTCATGGTTATCGATCTCGGGATGAATAGCGGTCGTTAGTGGTATCCTATGAATTCGGTTGTCTTCGTTTAGCGCTCGCTGGGCGCCGCGCGAGCGCAAAACGAAAACCGGGTCACTCCTTGGCGCGCAGTTTCACGAATCGATCGTACGCCGCCGCCACCTCGCCGCGGACGGCGTCGCCGGTGTGCAGCAACATGCCGTAGCGCAATTGCAGGTGTTCGCCCTTCTTCAAGCGAACCAGCTCGTTGTTCCCCTTCATGGCCGGGAACTTGGCGCTCTTATCTCGGCCAAAGGGATTCGCCGCCATCAGGCCGTAGCCGCGGACGTGCCAGCAGGTTGGGTGGGCGTTCTTCGGATCGGCGAACACGGCGAGGCCGACCTCCTTGCCGTCGATGGGGCCGGAGTAATCGCACCAGGCGGAGATTTGGCCCCAGCACTCTTTTTCGCCGATCTTCCCCTCGGCGTTCTGGATCTTCCCCTTGCCGGCGGGTTTGCCCTTGGACGCAGGATTGGCGTTGATGACGTCGTTGATGCGGATGCCGAAGGCGCCTTCCTTGGTGTCGGCGAAGGTGATCGGGCAAACGCTGGCGTGCAGGTCGATGTTGACCACAATGAGGTAGGCTTTGCCGAGGTCGTACAGGGTGATGACGCGATCCTCTTCCATGATCTTCACGCGTTCAGCCGTTCGCCAAATATGGTGCGTTCGCAGCGACTCCGGCTTGCCTTCAAGAACAAGTGCCGACGTGGTGAAAATCTCGCCGTGACCTTTGGCTTCCGACCAGAAATCGACGCCGGCGACATTCTTGATTGGGCTCTTGAAGTCGATTCCCTGGGGAATGACGTCGCCGTGGCAGAACCAGGCCGACTTTTGGTGCGGATGATCGGCGGCCTGACCTTCGGGGGGTGGATAGTTGCGTGTCAGGGGAATGCCGCCCGGGGCATTCAAGGGCCAGAAGATCGGCTTGGCGTACCCGTCTACGTGGTACGTGGTAATGAGGCTTTTGCCGATATAGAATTCGGCATTCTTCTTTTTGAATTCGATATGCACTTTGCCTCCTTGCGCGTCGGCAGCGGGGACCAGCCCCAGGAAAGCGACGGCGATGATCCAGAAGAGGTGCCGGTTCATAATGGGATGCTCCTGCGTGGTGGGGTCAATCGGTTTGCTGTGATTATCGAGCGCCGCGGCGATTTTGCCAGCGAATTATCGGTTCGGCCGTGAAAATACAATCGCCCGCTTTAAGGGAGGGATTTGCGGTTGGTATAGGAAGACAGTCAGGGTAAGGTAATGCCTTCTGTGGCTTTTGCACGGAGGCAAAAATGGCTCGTCGCAAAAACAAGTGGCAGGGTATGTCACAACGGTTCGCGAAGTCGATGCCTTATTGGACCCAACGACGAACCCGTGCCGGAAGCGGAAACAGTTATTTGGCGTGTTGGAGCGAAAGCTGTTGGCGGACGCGGATTCAAGCTGGGAGAAGATGGGACGCGCGATGGCCAGTTTCAAGCCCGGCCTTTTCGCCGGCGGTGATCGTGGCGATTGGCCGAGCGACAACTTGGATTTGGAACGCTGGTTTCGCCTACCGAAGGGTCACTAGCGGCGCATCCACGGTCGTTGTCATGCGGGGGTGCGAATCGTGCAAGAAGGGGCAACGATGATGCTGGCGTTGGACGCTCATCGCCATCATCCGCAGCGTTTCACGGAAGAAGAGCTTCGGCCATACCGCGACGCTGAGGTTCCAGCCAGCCAGAAGGAAGTGATCCATCGCCGCAAGGTGATGCGAGCTGCGCGATCGACGAAGAAGCGCGCGGGGTTGTTGCGAAAACTCGAAAAACGGTACGCAGCGTCACCCCTCCCTTGAAGCGGGTGATTGAAAATCAAGAGCTTCCATGTGCCTCAGTTGATTCGCTACGACGACGAGATGCTAATTATCGAAATGACGATGGTGAAACGCCCATACATCCTCGATTTCGCAGGCGCCTATCTCGACAAGCCTCTCGATTTCTCGGAAGAAGCCATGGCCGACTGGTACGCCGACAAATTGGAGCAATTCGAAAAACACTGGCCGGAAGTGCAAGCGATCCTCGCCATCTTCGAAACCTACGGCATCTTCATGGAGGACGTTAATCCGAAGAACATCACCTTTGCCGATTGAAGTTTGATCTTACTTGCTGATCGTCCGGCCATTATGCATGAACTCCGGCGCCGTTGCGCGCAGGTTGATGGTGCTGCGGACGTTCGGCGTGTGGATTTCCATGGCGTCGTCGGTGACGGTGATGGTCCAGTTCTGGATCTTGTAGTTGCCCGGGGCGACGCGGACCGCCGGCGGCTGTTTGCCGAGGAATTTCTGGATGTCGAGATCGCGGCGATCTTGCAGGCTGGGGGCGCCGGTGGGGTAGAGGACGTGCCAGGTCCCGTCGCCGGTGCGGAAGTTGAGCCAGCCGTTGGAACTCCAGGGGAGATAGACCGTCAAGCCGGTCTTGCGGTTGATGAAGTAGATCGAGTGTCCCCCCTGATTGTGGTTCCAGACGAGCCAGTCGCCGAAGTGGGCGCCGCCGTCCTTGTCCAGGCGCGTCAGCTCGATCGGCCGAAGCTCCTCGGGGCCGGACTTGCCCGACGGCTCGCGGTTGGGCGCTGCGGGGCTGGCGGCGACGACGACAAAAAACAACCAGGCGAAAAGTGTCGGCCGGTACATGATGTGAATCTCCGGGTGATTACTTGATGCCGATCGAACGGCCGTTGTGAACGATCTCGCCCGAGGCGCGGCGAACAGTCATGCGGTCGTCCGTGGTTGCGCAGCGGAATTCGATGGCGTCCTGGGTGACGCGCACGGTCCAGTCCTTGAAGCTGTATTTGCCGGTCTCGAGCGCGACCTCGGGACGTGGTTTCTTGATGAAGTCGGCGATCTTCAAGTCGTCGCGGTTCTGCTTCTCCGGGTCCCCCTTGGGAAAGAGGACCTGCCACTCGCTTTCCTTGGCGCGAAAGTTGATCCAGCCGTTGGAGGTCCAGGGGAGGTAGACGGCCAGGCCAGTATGCTGATTGATGAGGAAGACCGCCGGGTCGCCTTCTTCATAGCGCCAGACGACCCAGTCGCCGAAGTTGGCGCCGGCGTTTTTTTCGAGCAAGTGCAGCGGGGCCGTCTTCTCGACCTTGCCCTGGTCTTGCGCCGCAACGTCGCCAAGAAAGCCGAGCCCAGCCCAGAGCAGAACAACAATACTCATCCGCAATAGTTGCCTGCGCATGATGGGTCTCCGGAATCGTGAGATCGCGACGTGATGTTGATTATAACCAGCGTCCGAGCGGACGCCAGAGATTTTGCTTGCCAACGGCAATCCGCCATTCTCAGTGTGCTTTTTTCCAGCTCACGCGGTCCACCGTCTCCTGGCTGGCCAGGGTCGAGACCAGGTCGTTCATCGCCTGCTCGTCGTGTTGCAAGGCGAACAGGTGGACGGTCATCTCGACGTGATCCGCGGGCTGGCAGTCTTGCAGCGCCAGGCCCTGCAAGCGCAGCTTGCTGCTTTTGATTTGCTCGATCAGCAAGGCGCGGACTTTTTCTTCTTGCGTGCGCAGGCTGACGATTTTCACCTCGTACAGGAGTTCCGTCTCGGTTTTCCCCAGCGTGTAGTTGTCGAGAAAATGGGCGAGCGGCTTGAACACGAGATGGGCCAAGATGATCGCGATGGTGCCGATGCCGGCGAGCAGGATCTTGTCGGCGCCGACGAGGGTGCCGATGGCGGCGGAGCACCACATCGTGGCGGCGGTGTTCAAACCGCGGACGGTGAGTCCTTCGCGGAGGATGGCGCCGCCGCAGATGAAGCCGACGCCGCTGACGATCTGGGCGGCGACACGCGTGAGGTCGGGGTCGTCCAGGAGCGACGTCAGATTGACAAAGAGAGCGGAGCCGAGACAAACGAGCGCATTGGTGCGAACGCCAGCGGGATGCTGCCCCAGCTGGCGTTCGATACCGATCGCCACGCCGAAGCCGAGAGCGGCGATGATGCGGAGGGTGAACAGGCCGATGACTTCCATGTCGATGTCCATAGCCGGCCAATTCTAACAAGTCGGCTCGGACCGACCAAGACGGGTTCAGGGCTTCGTTGAAATAGCCGGGACCGTCACGGAGCGGGTTGGGTACCGTTCCCTGACGGTCGCGGCTCGTTTGACGCGGATACGACATCGCTCTCACGGTGGACGGTGGACTCTGAACGGGGACGGACAAGCACGGTAATTTGTTTGATTTTTTGGAATGATCCTTGACACACCTTGCCCAATTTAATCCAATACGAAGAGAAATAGGGCATTAGCCCGATCACTTTTCACTCAGGGAGGGACAACATGTCCAGAACCTCAACGACGTCCGGAGCCGCCCAGACCAGCAAGACCACCCAGGCCACTGCCGCCGCGCAGTCGCAGCAGCAGCCGGCGCACGCCAGCGTGCCTTTGGAGAAGGTCGCAGCACGTGCGTACCAGAAGTGGATGCAGAAGGGTTGCAAGCACGGCAACGACCAGCAGGATTGGATCGAGGCCGAAGCCGAACTCAAGGCCGAACTGGCCAAGACCGGCGCCAAGAAGTAATACGGCCGGGCGTTGCTTGGTTGACTTTTGTCCTTCCCGATCTGGAAGCCGGTTCGTCTAACCGGCGAGCAAGCTCGCCGGCTACTTTCCCTTCGCTTCATAGATTACCAGAAGCGCCGGCCGGCTGCGCGCGTCGGTCGACTCACGGTAGTGTGCTCGGCTCATCCAGTCGCGCGCATCGCTGTGCATCATGAAACCGTGATTGGCGTGTTTTCCTGACGTCCAGAACTTGACCGCCTCGGTGAAGTCCCAGCTGCTGACCGCGCCGCCTCCCGGTCCATACGCCAGAAAGAGCGGCAGGAAGTCGGGATCGTCGCCGTCCCAATCCGTGCCGCCGTAGTTTCGCCAGAACTTGTTCCTGGCATACTCGTACGCATTCACCTCGTACTCCTCCCACGGCCGATTGCACGCCTCGGCAACCCACATGCTCGGAATCTTGCGCGGATCGCGTTCCTTGTCGTAGGTATCATTGGCGCGGACGAGGATGAGCCGGGCCGCCAGGATGTTCGCGCCTTGGGGGATGGTGCCGACGTCGACGCGCATGAGCGGGCTGCGATGGCGCATGAACATCTCGTGCGTGCCGACCTTGCCGTAGTTGGTCGCCCGCTCGACGGTCTCGCCGTCGGGCCCGTGGCTCGACCAGTAGGCGTCCTTCCAGCCTGTGTAAATCTGGTCGGGATGCTGCGGATCGCCCCCCTTCGCGCCGTCCCGGAAGACTGCCATCGCCGCGCGTGGGTGCTTCTTCTTGACCTCGGCAAACGTGGATCGAAATTCCTTCTCGATGTCGTCCACCGATTTCGGCGTGGGCAGTTTCCACTCGTCCTTCAGCTTCTTGCCCAGCTCGATCACGCCGGAAACCTTCCAGTCGGTGCCAAGCACCTGGAACTGCGTCGCTGATTTCTTGACCGGCAGCTTCTCGGTCGAGAGCCGAATGTTCTCGACGTAGATCACTTCGTTCGGCAACGGATTGTAGAGGAAGATCTCGAAGTGCTCGACCTTGCCCAGCTTGGCGCTGATGCTGTAGCCGTCGGGATGGAGCACGGCGCTGATGTCGTTTTTCCCGGGCTGCAGGAAGGCGGTCTTGACCCAGCGGCTGACAGTATTATCCCAGCCGCCACCGCGCTTGGATTTTTCCTGGATGACGGCGAAGCCGACGAGGCAGGGACGTGAGGCGGTGACGGTCGCCTGGAAGATGTGATAGGGCATCCAGTCGTCGGGGACCTTGGTGGTGGCGACGGTCGGCCAGTCGCCGCCGGTGAAGGTGAGTTTAAGCCGACCCTTGTCGGCTTCGATCTTGACGGGCGGCTCCTTGGACTTGGACGAGTCGAGGTTGGTCCAGTGCTTCGAGCTCTCGGCATTGGCGAAGTCAAACAGGATTACTTCCTTGGCCGGAGGTATTCCCTGGGCGTTGGCGAACGGGGGAACCACGGCAAGGACGATGATCATGAAAAGGACACGTGCAATCATGGTAGGAATCTCCAAATAGATAGCCCGGTAGTCATGCCGGGCCGGATTACAGTCGATCGAGGGACTGTCAAGGTTGGTTGGGGTACCCCCTTGTCGAGTTGGCAAACGGTAATGCGCGCTTTTGTAACTTCTGTCCCATCAATGACTTCGATGCACGCTCTAGTTTGCCAACTGATTGGGTTATTTCTCCACCTTGACCCGTGGCCGAAAGATCTCCGCCAGCAAATCAGTCTTGCCATCAACGCGCTGCAACTGCGGATAGCGGTCGCCGTCCGCGTAGGCCAGCGTGAAGGTACGGAAGTACTCCTGGTTCTCCATGAGCAGCCGCAGCTTCTGCTGTCCCTTGGCGGTGGCGGCGAGCGCCTCGCGCAGGCGTTCGGCGTTGAAGCGGCGGTCGTTGACGCCGAGCAGCTTCATGCCGGGGCCGACGCCGGCCTTGTCCGCCGCCTTGCCAGGAATAACGTCGGTGACCTTGCCGTCGTCGCTGACGAGCAAACCGATCGAGGCCGCCATGTTGACGGCTTTCTCGTCGCTGTCGCGCGCCTTGAACAGGTCGCCCGGCTTGTCGCGATAGACGAGCTTCCAGCCGCCGCGCGTCAGGCCGTCGAGCGGTGGGTCGCCCTCCGCCACGGCGACCCGGCGTTCGAGAAACGCCTGCCAATCGTGCGCGACGACGCTATGGAGCGCCGTGACGATGTCCTGGATGTTATACGCCTTCACCTGCGGCGCTCCGCCTTTGCCTGCGAAGAAGGCCTGGCAGAAGTGATCGATGCTCTTCTTGCCGGCGGACTTCTCGCGGATGAGCGTATCGACGTCGAGCCAGAGGAGCGCCCCCTCGTCGTAGAAATCGACGCCGCGCCGCCGGCTGGCCCAGTCGGAACGGGCGTAGTACAGATGCGGCGCCGCCACCGCGGTGTCCTCAAGCGAGCGCCAGGTTCGGCCGCGCTGATTCTTCGCCCAGTCCGCGATCAAGGCGAAGTTCTCGCGCGAAAGGTCCGGCGTGTACAGCCCGCTGCGCGCTGTCAAGACGAAGCCCAGATATTGCGTCAGCCCTTCGTAGACCCACAGCAGGTTCGTGCGGTACGGCTGCTGATAATCGCTCGTCGCCAACCCCTCCGGCCGGCGGTATTTGCCGTTCCAGGAATGCGTGAACTCGTGCGGCATTACCCACGCGTGCCACGATTTGCGATAGGCGTCGTCGATCAGAAACCGCTCCGGCACGCGATTGTCGCTGCACTCGTGATGCTCGACTGCGAAATGATTGATGTGATCGCTCATGGCGACGAGAAAGCGATACGAGCGATAGTGCCGAACGCCGAACAGCGCCCCGGCTTCGACGACGAGGCGATCGTAGTTCTTTTGCAGCTCGGGCGTGAGGGCGAGTCCCGCGGCGCTGTCGCAAGCCAGGACGAGATAGTGCGGCGGGCCGTCCGCTGAGCCGATCGGCACCTGCTTGAAATGCTTGCCGCACAGGACCGTCGAATCGACCAGCATGTCGAGGGGGACCGTCTTGAACTGCGTGCGCTCATCCTTCTCGGCTTCGATCGGCACGGCAGTCCCCAGCTTCCAGCCCTTGGGCAAGGTAATATCGGCCTTGATCTGGAGATCGCGCACCGCGTACCCCTTGGGATAGAGCAGCACCATGTACCAGTTCACGACTGCCAGCTGCTGCGTCATGCACGGCGCCGACGAACCGAGCCCGCCACCGGCGTCCTTGGCGGCGCCGAGATAGTCGAGGGCGACCTCCAGCGTATCGACGCCGGCCGGGATGACACAGTGAAAGGCATGCAGGTCGAGATCGTCGCGCTTCCAGGCGATCGCCTTGCCGGCGGCGCTCATCTTCAGCCCCGACAGATCGGCGACCGGCCCGCTGGGAGAATGCTCGCCCTGAATCCACTTGGGGTAGTAGAGCGTGAGCGGCCCCGCGCTGACCGGAATCTTGATGGTTGCATGAAGCAGCCGGCGCGGCGCCTCGGTCGCATCGACGCTGAGTTCGATGGGCCGTTTGTCCGTACCAGGCCCAGAGGTAAGCGCAGCGAACCCCTGGGATACGGATGTTGCCAAGAACATGATGAGAGCAAACCAAATCGTGCGCGCCATGCAGCATCTCCTGAGGAGGAATGGATCGACGCCTAGATTGTCCGCGTTCGGCGAGTCGGCGGCAAGCAAAACTTCGCTTTCTTCTATTCACTCGTGAGCAAGTTGTGCGATAATCGACAGAGAAGTTCTCCTCGAGGTTCCCATGCGAAAATTTGGAGACATTAATGCCATTCAAGGCTCTGGGCCTGCATCCGCATCTGGTGCAAGCGACGCGCGAGATGGGATACGCCGAGCCGACGCCGATCCAGGCCGAGGCGATACCGCACATTCTTCAGGGACGCGATCTGATCGCCACCGCGCAAACGGGGACGGGCAAGACCGCTGCGTTCCTGTTGCCGATCTTGCATCAGCTTCTGCACAAGCCGCACGGCGCCACGCAAGCCCTGGTGGTGACGCCGACGCGCGAGCTGGCGCAGCAGATCGACGGCGTCTGCACCGGGCTGGCCTATCACACGAACGTGCGCGTCGGCTTGATCGTCGGCGGCGCATCGATGGGGCCACAGGAGAAAGCGCTGCGCGCCGGCGTCGAGCTGCTCGTCGCCACGCCGGGCCGGCTGCTCGATCACATGGGCAGCCAGCAGCTGCATTTCGATCATCTGGGCATTCTCGTTCTCGACGAGGCGGACCGGATGCTCGACATGGGGTTCCTGCCTGATCTGAAGCGCATCATCGCCCGGCTGCCGGCCCGCAAACAGACGCTCTTGTTCTCCGCGACCATGCCGCCCATCATCGCTAAGCTCGCCGGCGAGATTTTGAAGAAGCCCCATTCGATCCAGATCGGCCGGCGCAGCGCCCCCGCGGTGGGGATCACTCAGGCCGCGTATCCGGTACCGGAGCATCTCAAGACCGCGCTCTTGCGGCATTTGCTGCGCCACACGGAAATGCCGTCGGTGCTCGTATTCACACGCACGAAATCGTCGGCGCGACGTTTGGCGAAGACGATCGCCGCGGACGGTTTCGCGGTGACGGAGCTGCACAGCAATCTGACGCAGTCGCAGCGCACGCGCGCGATGGAAGGCTTTCGCCGTGAGGACTTTCAGGTGATGGTGGCGACCAACATCGCTGCCCGCGGCCTCGACGTGACCCACATCACGCATGTGATCAGCTTCGACGTGCCGCACGTGCCGGAGGATTACGTCCACCGTATCGGCCGTACCGCGCGAGCGGAAGCGGAGGGAGATGCGTTCGTGCTGGTGGCGCCCGCGGAAGAGAAATCACTGACGCAGATCGAACGGCACATCGGCCAGCGCTTGCCGCGCGTGACGTTGCCGGACTTCGATTACCGCGCGGTGGCCGCTCCCGTCAAACATGTGCCGCATGGGCGCAAGCACGGCGGCGGCCAGCGGCATGGCAAACCGCAAGGGCAGCGGCGGCGGCGCGATTAGACCGTTGATGTGGAGATGCCGGTCAAGCCCTGGAGTGAGGTGCTCCGAACCCCAGGGCTTGTTCTACAAAAGGAACAATACTTGCCCGGCATGGAAGCGAACGGGATCGGTCCACTCAATTCGACAGCCTTTGCGATTTCATTTGCCGTCGAGGGCCTCATCGATGTCCTCATTAGTCATCGAAACGCCGCCAGGATCGGCGAGTTTATCCAGCGACTAGAAATCAATCGGCACCTCGTGATAGTCGAGCGCCCACTCCTTCATGAAGCGCACGCGGGTCGGGCGGATGCGATAGACGATCAACGCGGGGTTGTCGAGGCTGCCGAGATACTGGCGCAAGAGCGGGTTGGCGTCCCAGATTTCCTGCAAGAGCGGCCGCTCCGTGACGACTTCCGCGACGCCGGTGATGCGCACCTGGTCGTGATGATCGTCAAGGTAGCACAGCTCGACCTTGGGGTTCGCCGCGATTTCCTGCGTCTTGTGATACATCCGCAAGTTGGCGACGTAGACGGTGAAGCCGTCGGTCCGCACCGGCGACACCGGCCGCACGCGCGGCTGATCGCCGTCGATCGTCGCCAGGTACGGAAAGCGGTCGGCCTGGACGACCGCGCGGGCCAACTCGAGCACCTTGGCGGGATCGAGCGGTACGGGGATCGGCTTGGTCATCGGTACATCTCCTTGTTGCTTGCCGTATAGCGCTCGCATGGCGCCACGCGCGCGCAAAACGACAAGCGGTACCAGAAAGCTACCCGATTTTCTCGCCCGCCGCATCGCAAAATCGCTGGCTTTTTCCCGGAAATCAGGGACAATACCTCTCGGCTCGATTACCGAGGGAAAGCCATGCGACCGCTTGTTGCTCTTCTGATAAGTCTGTGCGTTTCCGGATTCGCCGTTGCCCAGGATGCCAAGGTGGCCGGCAAGACCGCGAAGGAATGGTCCGCCGCTCTCAAGCACGCCGACGCGCGTATTCGCTACAAGGCGGTGGCGACCCTGTATGAGGAGGGAGCCGAGGCGGCCCCGCTCGTCAAGGAATTGATCCCGCTCCTGAAGGACGCGCAGCCGGTGATCCGCCGGGCCGTCGTGCAGACGCTGGCCAATTGCAAGGGGGACGCCGCCGCCGCGGTGCCGGCCCTCGTCGCCGCCATGCGCGACTCCGATTACTGGGTCCGCCTGCTCGCCTCGGGTGCCCTCGGCGAAATCGGCGAACCGGCCGCCCCGCTCTTGATCGATCTCCTGAGCGACAAGGACGCGACCACGCGCCTCCATGCGATCTTCGTCATCAACGGCCTCGGCCTACAAGGCAAGGACGTCGCCAAGGCGCTCGGCAAGGTCACCAAGGATTCCAACACCAACGTTCGACAGGCGGCACTGTTCACTCTGTCGAAGATCGAAACCGACGATCCCGACATCTTCGCCATCCTCGGCGCCGCCCTCGGCGATAAGGAAAAGCAAGTGCGTCTGTCGGCCGCGTCGATCCTCGTCGGCAAGGGCAAGGAAGGCACGACCGCTCTCGCGAAAGCCGCCGAGGATACCCAGACCACCGCGCGGATGCTCGCCCTGCAATCACTGGCGTCCCTCGGCGACGAGATCGACGACAAGGGGGTGCTGGCCCTGCGGAAAGCGCTCGGCGACGACGACGTCAAGGTCCGCCAGACCGCCGCCCTTGGCCTCGCCAACGTCGGCAAGAACGCCCGTGAACTCGGCGGCGGCAAGGAACTCTTCGACGCCGTCAACAAGCTGATGCAAGAAAAAGACGCCCAACTCCGCCGCACCGCCATGCACGCCCTCGGCCAGATCGGCTCGGACGACGCCGACGAGATGAAGAAGGTTGCCGCCGCCCTCAAGGACACCGACGCCATGGTTCGCAGCTTCACGGTGCAGGCCCTGGCCAAGTTCCTGAAGGAAACCGAAGCGGACGACGTTCGCAAGGAGTTGTTCGGCAATATGCTCGACGCGCTCAAAGACACTGACCGCCGGGTGCAGTTCATGGCCGCCCAGGCCTTGGCCCAGCAGGCCGCCCTCGCCGTGGAGCCGTTGATCAAGGTGGTCGAGGAGGGCAAAGGCATGCAGCGTCTCTGGGCCGCCACGATCCTCGGCGAGATCGGCCCGATCGCGTTCGAGGCCGGCCCCGCCCTGCAAAAGATGAGCAAGGACGGCAATCCCGAGGCGCGGCGCGTCGCCCTGCTGGCGATCATGAAGATTCAGGCGGAGCCGAAGTGAGCGGGGATTGTAGGTCTACGGTATCGAAGGGCCGCACACGCGCTACGTGCATCCACAACATTCGTTCCATCGTTTCACGCACACACTCGATGTCGATGGAATCGCGTCGTCCCGTCGATCACGCTTTCGGCTCGTTAGGAGTAATCACCATGCTGAGAATCCGTTGGTCGCTCAGCACTATCTTCAGTCCGGCCAGCCCCCAATTCACTTATCCTTAAAACGCTTCCTTGAAGATGCCTTCCATGTCATCCACGTTAACGCTGCGCGGGTTGACGCGCAAGATTCGTTTGATGCCGAACGCCTTCTCCGCGAGCGTGCGCAGTTGCTCGGGCTTGACGCCGATGTCGCGCAGACGGGCCGGGACGCCGATATCGTTGCGCAGCTTTTCGACGGCGGCGACCGCTTTGTCGGCGACGGCGTCTTCGCCGAGCAGGACGGCGATTTCGGCGAAGGCTCTCGGTTTCGCGGCCAGATTGAAACGCATCACATAGGGGAGGAGCAAGCCATTGCCGGCGCCGTGCGAGCAGTGGACGGCCCCGCCGACGGGATACTCCATCGCATGGACGAGAGCGACGCCGACGTTGGAGAACGCCAACCCTGCCAGCAGAGCGGCGAGGGCCATGCCTTCGCGGGCTTCGAGGTCGTGGCCGTCGTTGACGGCGCGGCGCAGGAACTTGCCGACGAGCGTGATCGCTTTTGCTGCGCACATGTCGCCGAGCGGGTGCTTGCCCTGATAGACGGTGCGTTCGCCGGCGGGGAGCGGGAAGTCGGCGTTGTCGATTGCCGTGTACGCCTCGATGGCGTGCGTCAAAGCGTCGATGCCGCTGTCGGCGGTGACCTTCGGCGGACATGACACCGTCATCAAGGGATCGACGACGGCGGCCGTGGAGCGCAAGTAGTTGGACAGGATGCCGACCTTGATGTGGTTGTCGGTGTCGGTGACGACGGTGGCGGCGGAGACCTCCGAGCCGGTACCGGCAGTGGTGGGCACGCAGATGAGGGGGAAGATGGGGCCGGGGATCTTGTCGTCGCCGACGTAGTCGCGCGGGCCGCCGCCGTGCTTGAGGAGGACGGCGGCGAGCTTGGCGAGGTCCATGTTGCTGCCGCCCCCCAGGCCGACCAGCACGTCCGGCTGGAATGATTTCGCCATATCATAACAAGCAACCCCGGCCCGCATCGACGGCTCCGGCTCGCCGCCGGTGAACGCGGCAACCTTCAGCCCCGCCTCGGCCAGCGGCCGGCGCACGCGCTCCAGCAGCCCCGCGTTTTCGAGGATCGTGTCGGTGACGATCAGCGCCTTCTTCGCTTGCAAGCGCGTCGCGATCTCGCCAAGCTGCTTGACGGCGTCGCGGCCAAACACGATCTGCACGGCGGAGTGAAAGGTCCAGACGGTGCGCATGGAATCGATCCTCCCTGCCGCTTGCGGCTTGGCGCTCGCACGGCGCCGCGCGAGCGCCAAGCTGCAAGCGGCGTTAACTACGTTATATTTCTCCGCGGAGACTTTCCCATGACCATCCGCATCGGCATCGTCACCATCTCGGACCGCGCCAGCCAGAGGGTCTACGTCGATCTCGGCGGCCCGGCCATCAAGCAGTGCCTCGACGAAATTTTGTCGTGCGCCTGGGAAGCGGTCCCGCGTCTCATTCCCGACGAGCAACCGACCATCGAAGCAACACTCAAGGAATTGTGCGACGACGAGAATTGCTGCCTGGTGGTGACGACCGGCGGCACCGGCCCGGCCCGACGCGACGTCACCCCCGAAGCGACCGAAGCCGTGTGCGACAAGATCCTCGACGGCTTCGGCGAGCAGATGCGCGCCGTCTCCCTGAAAGTCGTGCCGACCGCCATCCTGTCGCGCCAGATCGCCGGCATCCGCGGCAAGTCGCTGATCGTCAACCTCCCCGGCAAACCCAGCGCCATCCGCGATTGCCTGCTCGCCGTCTTCCCGGCCATTCCGTACTGCGTCGATCTCATCGAAGGGCCGTACTTGACGACCCACGAGCCAATCGTGAAGGCGTTCAGGCCCAAGAAGTAAGCGATTTTCCGACTTGGACTAATCGAGCCGCGACCGTCAGAGAGCGCGATACACGAAGTTGCAAGGTCGGTTGCACCCTTCCATGGGACTCAGCGGGTTCGTTGCGTCAGGGGGGGTGGGTGTGAATGCAACGAAACAGCGTAACGTATTGAACGCCAAGCGGTTCTGTGCCGATATTTCGTTGCATGCCGCACACCGCAAGGCCCCTCTTGACTCGAATCACGCCACATCCTACAAGTCCCGACGCCCTGGAACGATTCCCGCACAAGGACCACTGTTATGCGAAGCTGCGCAAGGATGCGAAACGCAATCTGGGCAATCCCGCTCCTCCTGGCAAGCGCTACCCCAAGTTACGCTATTGGAACAAAATTTCGGCGATTTTCGCTGGCGTTTGCATCGCAAGTCGTGAATTGACAATGCGGCATTCGCCAAAGGGTGTTGTAGTGAAGACCTACCTACTTGA
>JACXTT010002568.1_pt1 | contig 28641 bp, 25 predicted proteins | sample 9270951 | NCBI WGS metagenome assembly JACXTT01 (sample SAMN15532306, study PRJNA645909) | rock metagenome | isolation source: weathered quartz diorite | place: Puerto Rico | collected 2017-06-21 | reverse complement strand
TCGGTAGTACTCAGTGCCGTTGCCATAGATGGCCAGGACCAGATCCCCGCTGTTGATGGTGTATGCGCCGGCCGGCGCAAATCCACCTCCGCCGATAATGGCGGCAACAGCAGCAGCCAAGATCCCGGCTTTTCTTCTCATAAACGTCTGTCTCATAACTCTCCCTCCATAGTGGCTGTGAATCGCTTCGATAGGCTTAATGGTACGAACTATCTCCTCTTCTTATTCCCCCCCTCCTTTCCCGCCCTTGAGTGTCAAACTGGTCTTCTGTATCGTTTGGCTTCGCGCCACGCGTTGCTTAGGTCGCACCTTCTGGTTTGGTCTCGATCTTGATTTTGACTTTGTCTCTGATGCGCAACGAACCCGATGTTCCCTGCCCGCCACCTTTCTTGCCTGTGCGGTCCGAGACGACTTTTGATTCAGTCACCGGCTGAATACTTTGGGCTTCATCTGCGGCTTTCGAACTGGTCATCGATACGGCAGCGGTGCTGGCCATCACCGTGGATGAAGTCGTCACCGTGCCGATCCCACCGCTGATCGAACCCAAACCCAACGTGGTCCCGGGTGAGCCGCCGGCGATCCCTCCCAGATTGACGGTGAATACGCCCTGGAATCCGCTCAGGCTTCCGATCAATTGACCTCCGACGTTGACGGTCGTAACGCCTCTGATGACGCCCCCCTGCAGTTCTAGGTTATGGCCCGCATTGATCGTCACGTTTCTTCCACGGATGCCGGCCGGAGGAACGATCACGTTGTGCGCGGCAGTGAGCTGGATATCGCCGAGACGAAATCCCGCAAAAAGCTGCCTAACCCGCTGCTCATACTGATTCCTCCAGGCTTCACGCGCGGCCGGCAGCAACGCCTCCAGATTGGACACGTCATGCCCCAAGAATCGGTGCAGAATCACCCGTGCCTCCAACGGTGAAACAGGATCGAAGGCGGGCACATTCGGCAGATCGCCATCTTTCGGGTGAAACGTAAAAATGCCGCTGCCGGGAACGGCGAACAGCGTCGTCACGACGACGCCGTCGGGGCGTTGTTCTCGGATCGGGAACTGCGTGATATCCTTAATAGAACCGGTTCCCGCATTAATGTCTCCGGTCGTCGACGTCAATGTGATGTTCCCGCCACCCAATGTGGCGATGCGCGACAAGTTGACCTCGATGTTTTTGGTCGCCTTCAGGTCGATTGCGCCGCCCCGTACCGTCAGAATTCCGGTTTGATCGTTGACCGTGTTGCTCGCCGTTCCCACGTTCACCGTTCCGCCGATGGGCTCGACGATGCTCACCTGCTTTCCGCCGACCATGAGGGTGACCGCTCCATTGTTCACGCTTGGCCGGCCCTCGATGGGACCACTTCCGGGTGAAGAAGAGAACACCGCCTTCCCGTTGATCATGAGGAGCACCGTTCCGTCGGACAACTGAACGAGAGGACGATCCAGAACTGCCGTCCCGTGGACGGCATCACCGGCCGTGACTGTCGCGATAGACGTCCGATCGACGACGACCGGCTTTCCGTTGATGGACAATACCGGTGTGCCGTTGACGACCAGCACCTCTTTCCCGACGATGACGTCCGTTGCCCCGACGACCACCGGATGTCCCGCAACATCCCTCACGACCTGACCGCCGACGACGTAGACGGGATTTCCATTCAGCGCCATACTCGTGGCCGTCGCCGTGGTTGCGCCGACTGGCGGATCGGCTGTCAGCCCATGGATGAAGAGACTGGCGCCGTTGTTGGTGATGATGCGGGATTTGTCCATGATTAAGTTTCCGCCGACCGCGACATCGAGCAATCCGCCCTTGTCGGCGTCGATGGTGGGCTGCTCCGGATCGGACTGATAGCGGAGCCCAAAGCTCTTCGCCAGGTTGAGATTCCCTCCTGCCGTCAGCTTGACCAGCCCCGTTCCTCCGAAGAGAAACCCGGAACCGGTCGGATCGACGATTTCGTTCCCGTTCGCATCGAGTTTCCCGGTGAAATCAATATTGCGCTTGGCTGTGATGGTGACGGATGGATTGCTTCCACGGTCCGGCACTGCGATCGTTCCAAAGACATTGGTGATGTCGCGCCCGGAGGAGATGGTGACGGTTCTCGTCACGGCAGGGTTGGCAAGCTCGAGCTTGAGATCCTTAATGTCACCCCCGTTCGTCACCAAACTGAATGAGGGCGGTTGTGTCGCTGGACGAATGCCAATGTTGGGACAGAGTCGGCACAGGCCTATGGTGGCGCTCACGAATCCCGCCTCTCCGACGGTCCCCTGGATAGAGTTGCCCGCAGTCAGCGCCAGATTGCCGGTCGTCGATGGCCAGAAGTCCAACTGGCTCTGGATGGAGATACTTCCGTTCGGAGCATTGGCAATGAATGTTGGGGGTAATACGGCCGTCCATGGTTGATCAAGCGTAATGCCAAGAGGATTCAAAAAAATATCTCCCCCGTAGGATGTCAACCGTACCTCGGTGTTCGGATGAACGGTCAGTGCGTCGAAAGCGCCCCTCTCTAACCCTTCAGCCGATCCACTATCCATGGCGTTTCCCAAATAGATGTGGCCGACCGTCACAATGTTGACTTTGGCCGCACGCTGACTTCCCTGTTCGACTTGGCCCGTCGCAAGATCGAGTGTGCCGCTGCCAAGCAGCACGTTGGCGTACCCATTTTGGGGTCCGGCGGGGTTGGGAGTTCCCGGAGCATAGACGGAGCCAAAATTACCGCCAACGGATACGACCGCTCTCCCGTCAGACAGTAGAAATCCTGGCCCCGCCGGCACGGCGGCCATGACTCCCCCGAGGAAGTCTCGCCCGGTTGTGATGGATAAGTTTCCGGCGCCTTGGAGCCGAATGCCGGCATACTGTACGATCCCCGGCGGGCGTGCAAAGGGAGCCATGAGGTCGCGCCCCGCATAAATGGTGATGTCTCCTCCGGTGAACGTCCGTAGCGTGAAGATTCCTCCGCCTCCGTCCGGCACAAGCTTGATGTCACGAGTCGCGTCCAGGCTGATCGATCCACCCGCGCTCGTCGACCATGTCGCCGTGTTGAACACGATGTCATTCTTGGCCGTCCCCACGAGATTCCAGCCGTTGGCAGCGCCGGTCCCGCTGTTGTTCTGGCCGTTTTGAATGTTTGTATTGTTGACGAGGAGATCGTTTCCGGCAAAGAACCGCAGTGTTCCGATTCGGGTGGTTCCAGATGTCGCCGGCGTGATCGCCCGGGAGGAGAGGTTGAATGAGGACACATTCACGGTCAGATTGTCCAGCGCGTAGAAATTTGAATAGGAGCGCGGGGAATCGGCGGCCAGATCGGACGCCGTGACGGTGCGCGTCCGTGGGATCGTGCGAACATCACCGTCCACGAGCCCGGTTATCACAGCAGGACGTGCCACCGACACGCCCCCTACCCACACCTCGCCTCTGCTTCCACCGGAAACTGCCTGAGCGATGTCGAGTATGGCGCCCTCCTCAATCGTCACCGTGCCGGTTGTCGCGTTCGTCGCCATGGCCGCGACGGTGCCGCCGTCGGCACTATCGCCGCCGCTCCCGCTCACAATCGTTTGACTGCCTGCTCTGAGATTGACCTGGTCGGTCGCGATCAATTCAACACGTCCGCTCTGCGACGGAGTTCCCAGGGATTGCACTGTGCCGCGCTGTTCGATGGTGCGACCGGAGACCAGGATCTCTCCGCCATCGGCGACGGTTCGGCTGCTCGGGTTCAGAGTTACTTGCTCGGTGGCCACGAGTTTGATCTTCCCGCTTTGCTTTTGAACGCTGTTCGCCTGCACCAGACCGCCTTGCGTAACTAGCCGCCCGATCATGCTGAGTTGTCCGCCGTCGGTAGCGACGAGGCTGCCCAGATTGAGAGCCTCTCCCGCCGGAGCCCTGACTTCGATCAGGAAGCCCCGTCCATCAGCCCGATCCGACAAATACGCCGTTGTCCCCGCAGCCAGCGCGATATGCCCACCAGAGCTCGTGATCCCGCCGACGTTCATGGCGTTCGGAGCCAGCAAATAGACGCCTTGCGCTCCCGCTATGATCTGACCGTCATTGCGTACCATTCCTGCCGTAGCGGCTCCTTCGAATAAGTAGCGACCGTTGAGGAAATTGCCGTCGGTCATGTTCAGCGACGATGCGATCAACCCGTTCACGTTGATCTGGGATCCGGCGCCAAAGAACACCCCGTTCGGGTTGATGAGGACCAGTGTGCCCATCGCGTTCAGCTGGCCATTGATGCTCGTCGGATTGAGACTCCCGATTCTGACGAGCAGCGCCGCATTGGCTGCCTGTACGACACTCGTGGTTTCATGAGCCGCGATATCGAACCCCTGCGCGTTGACGATCCCCCGCAATGCGCTCGAATTGATCGTGACATTCGGCGTACCGACACCGGAAAACGTCACCCCCTGCGTCGGGCTACTCAAGCCGACGGGATTCGCCGTCGCCGCTCCAGGAATTCCCAACGCGACTCCAATGATCACGGGGACACACAACCGCACGATCCTTCTGCTCCGGATTGCGGTCTTGCGCATGACCAAGCTCATGGCATATTTCCGACCACGATCGATCATGAGACACATCCGACATGCTTCATCACGAGCCATTGAGGTATATTTGTATACACGTCACACCGTCAAGTATTCTGTCTCACATTTGATGGTCTTGTAACATCATCGCAATTCCATAACTCCGTACACCACATGCATTTTCATCATTTGTCTATTGTGGATTGCAAGATCCACAATAGCTGACACCACGCATTTCCATGACGACAGAATAGTTGACATTCTTGCAATCTATTCTGTATCTAAACGTCTTCCGTCCCATGACGGACGACGGCGGCAAGAGGATGTTCGGATAGATCCATACAGACTGAGGCGGGCAGATCCACGGAGACGGGGTAGGTAGATCCACAGAGACTGGGCGGACAGGTCAACGATGGCGCGGTGGTTTCATATCGGTCCCACAATTTTTCTGATCGTCGTCGAGATCGTGGCGACCGGTTGCACCCGCCTGCCGGAAACAATAAAGGTGTTGCACGATGACGATCGCATCGTGACCAGACTTGAAACTGACTTCGACGCACCGGAACGGACCTATACCCGCAAGACGGATCTCTCGCTCGAACAGTTGAACAAGCTTCTGCGCGGCTATTCCGTCCGCCCGCGATCGCGCGTCCCGCTTCAAGCCTTTATCGACAACACACCCGTGCGAAAATTGTTTCGAGAGAGCGAGCTGGATGCACTCGTACCGCCATTGCGCGAAGCTTTGCAGCAAGTGGGCTTTCAGGAACGGGTTCGGTTTGAAGTGTTCTCGCCCGGCCGCAACCCCAGATACTGGCGTGATGTGACCGGCGGATGGATCAAAGTACGCGACCACTTCTTTCATCTCGTCGTGGACTATTTTCATGTCGAGCAACCGGTCCGCAAGACGGACGCCTATGACCAGTACTACCCGAGCCCCTGGACTCCCGAACGGGCTTACACCGTCTATTTCGAGCCGGAACGTCAGTATGTGACCGACCCGGTGCTGGACGAATACGCCGTTGATTTGGACCTGTTTACGGCGAATACGGCCCCCTGATCGGGCAGAACGGTTGCGGCGGTGCCGAAGGATCAGGCCCATGAGAAAGTTTTCACGAGCGCGAAGCCGTTACGCGCATGGCTGATGTGGATGGACAGGCATTCCGTCGTGTTTCGCAGAGCATTGGCATCACGCTTACGATGGAAAGAGTCGGTACTCATGATGGTTTTGTGTATGAACGCAGTCATTGGCCCGATCGGCTTGGCTGAGGCCGCCGACACAACATCGGCCAAGCCGACGGACAAGGACGTTCTGGTCGGACCCGCCAAGTCCGCGGAAGACCTGGACCCTGTCACACGATATTTACTCGACGATGCGCTGGCACAGGGCCGCATCACAAAACAGCGGTATGCCTCGCTGATACGAGATTATGAGGAGCAGGCTCACCTCCGCCAGCCAGCCTTCAAGTTCTGGTACGACCGGGGCTTTAATCTGGGAACCAACGACAACAAGTTCCTATTGCGCATTCGGGGCCGACTCGCCACTCAATATACCTTCCGGGACCGGAATGAAGCCTGGCGGAATCCCGGTGATGGGAAGAACTTTCCGGACCTCGTCGGTGTATTCGGCGATTACCGGGTGAACCGTTCCGATTCCGATGCCTCGACGATCAATCTCCGTCGAGCGCGCCTCTATTTCATGGGACACGTGTTCGATCCAAGCATGAAGTTCTACGTGCAGATTCGGGCCGATTCCGCGGGCGACGGCGGACAGACCCAAAGCGGCATCCAGCTCTATGACTACTATGTGACAAACACGACACTCAACTGGGCTAACGTGCAGATTGGTCAGTACAAAGTCTATTTCAATCGGGCCCAAATCAATTCAACCGCGTCGATGCAATTTGCCGAGCGTGCGCTGGTGATGGACGCGTTCACGGCCAACGGGTTGGATCGGAGAGACATCGGGATCACGATCATGAACGATGATCAACGGTATCCCTTGAATTACTACCTAGGAGTTTTCGGAGGTGCCGGACCGAACTTTACCCGCCTCGGGTCGTTCGAGAGTGAGCAGGTCCAGCAAAATTGTCCCGGTGGCCAGTCGGGCGGCGCTCCCATCCCAACGACCGATCCGAATTGCCTGGTGTCCGGTCCGCTCTCAAATCTGCAGAATCCCCTCCAGCGGAATCTGAATGCCGATACACGCCTGGACATTAATCGCGTGATGTTCAGTGTCCGGCTGAATTGGAACGTCATGGGCCGCCCCGGCTATGGCGAAGGAGACATCACCTACTCGGAACGACCCCAGCTCGCCATTGGCGGCGGATACGCCTACAACCCTCGCGTCAATACCAGCACCAACAACGCCTTCATCGGGGTCGACCTGGCTAACCTGAACATTCGCCGGCTGCTTGCGGCAGGCGGGAACGGCCGGCAATTGGGGTGGGGGGTGGTGGACTACTCCACCTGGGCAGTCGACAGCATTTTCAAATATCGAGGGTTTTCCCTTCAAGCTGAGTTTTACTACAAGAATGTGACGCGTCGAGAAAAGGGCAGGCCGTGCGTGCAGTTCGTTCAGGACGTTGTGCCAACCGGACCGTTTACCTGCACTGCCGAAGCACCGAACGAGCTCGGAAACGCTTTGGGCTGGTATGTCCAGAGCGGATACTTTCTGATTCCCCGTTATCTCGAAATAGCTGGGCGCTATTCATATTGGGACCCTGATACAAACTCAACCGACGACCTCATCAAACAAGCCGAAGTTTCGGTCAATTGGTATCTCAGCGGGACCTACGATCACTCAATCCAAGTGTCGTTCAGCAATACCGCCATGGGAACCGGGGGCTATGCCATCGGCCGGAGCAACCCGATGCCCCTTATCAATCAAGGGTCGGACGTGTTTCCCAACGGCCCCATTCCGGTGGATCTTCGGGGCGGAACTTTGGTCGAGAACGCCGTCAGAGTTCAGTACCAAATATTCTTTTGAGCGCCAGTGAAACAGGTCACATTCCGCGCGGATAACATGCATCGCACACAGGGAGGTTTCCATGTCGTACCTGTCGTATCGATCATCTGAGTGGAAAGGGGAACGCGGATCCCGTCTGGCCGGTTCAGCAGATGGAACTGCCGCCGTGCCGCATATCTCCAATACGCTCTCGGGTGTTGTGATTTCGAAGCAAGATGGCCTCACACGAACCACGGCGCGCGTCCGTGTCTCCGAGCGGACGGACCTGCGGGTTCGATGGCCCACCTCTAGTAGCCGGCATGCCGACTTGGGCGTGGGATCACGCGTCCGGCTCGCAATTCCAGAGACGGCGGTACAGCTCGAAGCAGGCGGGTTCCGGCGCGGCAAACAGCGGTGGAACCGGTGGATCGGTCGGATCGTTCTAGTTCAACAGAACGACGATGCCGTCGCCACCACCGTCAAAATTCACCGGGACAATATTACGTTGAAAAGTTGCGGGCCGGTCATCGGAGCGCAATCGCCTCTGACCACGTGGGACACGGTCAATATTGTGGTCGATCCGGAGCAAATCAGTCTGACTTCCGCGGACCGTCCGCTGGCTTCATCGCGGCCGCCACACATGTGCGTGCCCCCGCCCCCTGCGCTCGATCTGGCCTGGATTCCAGCGTTCGTGAGAGCGTGGCGACCGACCTGTGACGGCTTTCGCGGCACGGTCAGCATCGGGGGTGTTGAGCTCTTGGTCGTCATTGAAGACGGCGAGGCCGATCTGGACGTATGGCGACCGGGCATGACTGTCGAATTCAGCATCGGTAGCCACGGCACCTGGATCAGACACAACCCAACTGCGACTCCATTGCCATGTTGTGTTTCCCTGTCCAGCGACGCAGACGCTTCTCGGCTTATGTCCAGACTCAGCTGAAGCAATCCGGTCGACGATTCACATGTGATTTACGGAAGGAACCCATCATGCGAACAAAAGTTTTCAGAGGAACCGTGTTGCTGGTGACGAACCGTGAACTGTTCAAGAGCGGTATGCAACGTGCCTTGATACGAGAAGGCTATGGGATTCGTGTTGCCGCGACTCAGGAAAAAGGTCTCGAAGAGATCCGGCATTCCATTCCGACCATTGTGCTCGTGGATCGACGCGATTCGGGGTTTTCACAGCTCTATCATGCGCTGGCATGTACGACTCCGATCGTCACGGTGACGTATCATGCTCCGTTGTGCGACGAACGTCACTGCATCATGGATATCGAAGACGGCGCTGTCAGGGCGGCGTGCAACGCGAGTCCACACACTCTCGTTGCCCTTCTGGGGGCCGTCCTCCGTCGGCAACGATGGGAACGGCCGGCTCCCAAGCGCTATGTCGCCGACGGGGTGACGATCGATCTTGAAAATTACGAAGTCAAAGTGGAAACGGCTCCCGTGTATGCCAGTCCGACGGAATTTCGCATTTTACAAAGTCTCATTACCGCCCCCGGCCATTACCTGTCACGAGAGGCGCTCCTGACCAAAGTATGGGGGGAAGGCTTCTTCATTTCTCCACATACCCTCGATGTCCATATTTCCTCTCTTCGACGAAAACTCGATTCCCAGGGCACTTGCCCCGACTTCATCAAGACCGTCAAAGGGCTCGGGTTCAAGCTTCGAACCGCGATTCGTCCCGAGGACGTTCGATCAGCCGAATCGGATCGTTCAACAACCTTGGCCGTCCCATCCTCAGATTCGCGCGCCTTTCGCTACTCTCCCGACCAAACGGCAGTCTCGACCGTTGGAAGCTCACGCTGGAGACATCCGTCGACTGGTTCTCATTCGACTCGCTCTCATTCGAAGTCGAGATCTCAGGATAGACCGCTGAAAGGGAACCGACAGGCCGTCTATGCGTAGGACAGGCCGGCGAGGTGGTGTGGGTGCCTGCCGGCACTCACACCCTGACCAGTTAGGATGTCAAAACATCGGTTGAAGGTCGGTCATACAGAGATATTCCTCAATGGCTCGCGCATGCCGAACGCCGACGCTATTCCCGCTTGAGCTGCCGGACAGTTCCGGTCTCCGTTGTATCGTAGCCGCCCAATGCTTCTATCTCGGTACGAAACTGACGGCTGACAATCGCGTCGAGGAGATTGCCGATGCTGGGGTGCGCGGTGAGGTAAGTTTTGGGGATGACCAGATCGTAGCGGGACTGTTGCAGCGGCAAAAAGTCCAATCCAAACAGATTCGCGGCTGATCGAACACCGATTCCCACATCCACCAGTCCTTCGGCCACTCGACGGGCGACCTGAAAATGCGAATCTGCGATGAGATCATAGCCCTTGACGTCCGTCCGTTGCATACCAGCCTGAACCAGTTTTTGATCGAGGAGGTGTCGAGCCCCCGCCCCTTCTTCTCGATTGATGAGCTTTATATCCCGACGCGCCAGAGCCTCGACATTGCGAATCCCTTTGGGATTTCCCCGGCGCACGATCAATCCTTCTTCCCAGGCTGCAAATGTGACGACGAGGTAGTTGCTGCCCGTCAGATGTTCCCGCAAATAGGGTAGATTCGATTCACCGGTTTTCTCGTCCACAATATGTAGACCCGCGACATGGACTTCCCGGCGCTTCAATGCCTCCAATGCAGCACCGCTGCCCATCGTCCACCCCACGACGGTCGCCGTTTCCTTGTAGCGCCGCAGATACTCGCCCGCCAGAAAAATGGCTGGGTCACACCCGGCAATCGCAATTTCCTGTTCGATGATGCGCCGATCCCTGAGCAGCTGAACCCGGGCTCGCTTGGCAACTTTGACGCGCGTCCTTTGGGGGTCTTCACCTCCAACCAACAAGCCATCGGCCGGAACCGTATAGGCGAGCAATTCGCCCAATGCCGACACGGGTCGAATCACGTACCTATTTTCAATACGGGCCACCTTGACCCGCATCGGAAGCTGAGTGCCATCGGGACGATGATGTTCCCCGATGAGGTCACCATTGATGATCTCTCCGGTGGCCCGAAGGCTGAACAGATCCTCAACCCGGCAGCCGAGGGCCCCTGCCAATCGCAGGGCGACTGCAGTCGTGGGAATATACTGATTGGTCTCGATCGCGCATACTGCTTGCCGGGTAATATGGGCGGATGTCGCCAAGTCACCTTGCGACAAGCCCTTCGCTGATCTCAGGATTTTCAGATTGTTTTCGACGTTGCTGGATGGTTCTGCCCGATGGTTCTTCCCCATGGCAGGGTATGTACAACTATAGATTACAGATTGTCAAATATAATGACGTCCTGCCATTTTGGCCTCTCTTTTAGCTATAGCCCGTTTTTCTCCCACCGTACTCAGCGCTGCTGAAATAATTGTACGCGCGGCAACCCGGCGCTACTTTTGCGAGGGTGATCCCAGTTGCTTCGACCAGAACAGAAACATCCCGTGGCCGCCTCTCGTCGGTGGTCCTCCATCCGAATCACGGAAGATTCCAAAATTATAGGTGTAGTTCAGTTCGATTTGCGATCGCCAGGGAGCACCGGAAACAACCCCCACCCCGACGGTGGGCATAGAGTCCGTCGACTGCGTGATCCGGCCATTGGACGTAAAGCGCGGACGATCAACGAACGCCCAGCCCGCCTCCACATAGGGATACAGAAAGAAAAGAGCTTCATACCGATATTGCACATTCGCAATCGCGTAGTGTCTGGGAAAGAGCTCGTTGAAGGCCACACCGTGGATCATCGGCAATGCCACAGCATCCCATTCATAGCCTGTTGGACGTCCGGGAAGGCGGAACGCCGTAAATCGGTCAAGGTCTTTCCCAATCCCGGCGTGAAAACTAGAAACGAGACGGTGTTTCTCACTATCGATGAACGGCAGGCCGGAGGCCGTCATCAGGTATCCGCTCACAGCGATATAGATGCGTTCTTGCTTGAAATCGGGCGTGTCAAAGGGAGGACCTCCCCATGCAGCCCACTTGGCGCGATGTCCTTGGATCACATCACCTCCGAGCGTCACGCCTATATGGGGCAATTCCATCAAATTGCGAGTCATGGCGTCGATGCGGGCCTTGAAGTGAATCCGTCCTTCATAGGTGTCGCTCGGCACGCCATACTGAGGCGAGGTATGTCCGGTCCCCTTGAACCAGCGGTAGCCCGGCTCATACGTCACAAAGAGATTGACGGCGCTATCTTGTCTGAACGGACGAATCGGGAGACGATACCCTAACCCGAAGCCAGCGAAGATGTAACTCCACTCAATCTCCGTCTCGCGAATTCGCTGTCCCTCTACGTTCTCGGACCGGCCCAATGGCGCAATGAAATTGTTCAGTGTAAAGAGCAGGGTCCAATTGGGAAATTCCCGGAGTCCGATTGAGTAATTCAGATCGTTGACCACGCCTGTAATGGTTCCACGGAATCGGCGATTGTCCTCATCCCAATTTCGCCACACATAGAGTGCGCCGAAGGGAAGTACTTCGAGCTGGGCGGGGCCGTCCGGAATCCATTGCAACCCGAAACTCGCAGCGGTCACTGACCGGCGATCTCTCGGCGCAACATAAATCTCCTCCCCAAACAGCTTGGTGCGAAATTCTCGCCCAGCCATCGGAGTCGGTTCCTCCATCGGTGTAGGTTCTTGAGGCGCTGATTCCGCGTGACTCACCCCACAGACGATGATCGCGAGCACGAACCACAGCGCTGCGCGCGAGAGGGCGCGAAGGATGATGCGTGGCTGGCTTCGTGCCCCCATCACGCCCAATCGCATCCGGCTACAGTTTGTCAATCGCATTCCCGCTGAACGGAACCGTGCAATACGAACAGCCGACGCGGGGAAAGACGTGAAGAGATGATCACGGGAAATCTCATTGCAATGTGCATTGCATCGATCGCTACCTGACATGATTGAGTATCTGACGGCTTCGCTGTTTCTTCATATGATCACACCCTGGGCCTTAGACACCCCTATGGGAATCCCCAGTATGCCGGATGCACGCAACACGCTATCGTATTGTATACGGAGCGCACGATCGAAATCGCAAGCGCACCGGATCACTGTTCATCGCGAGCCATCTCATCATAATAAGGAGGAAGATATGAACGCAGATCAATTCAAGGGCAAGTGGAATCAATTCAAAGGAGAGCTCAAAAAGAAATGGGGAGAGTTGACTGATGATGACTTAAAGCAGGCTGAAGGGGATTACGACAAATTCATCGGACGCGTTCAGGAACGATATGGCGATAAGAAGGAAGACGTGATTCGATGGACGAGAGAGTGGTACGAAAGAGAACAGCCTCCTGTAGGCGCGAAACGGTGACGTGTTCGCGCACCAGCCCTCGAGTGGCCCGGTCGAGATGACCGGGCCACTCGGCCCAAGCTTCAATGCTCGTGTCCGATTTCTCATGGTCCGATCATCTGCCTGATTCACCGCTACTGTACGGCGCGAGAATAGAAACAACAGGTCGATGGCTTCGCCATGGAGAGAACACTATTTCCTTATTACAAGGGGCGCAAGGTCGCGTTACACGCCAGTCAACAAGACGATGGGCAATGGATCTGCAACTATGGAATTATTGAAGCCCCAACATGGATTGCGGCGAACAAAGGCCGCGCCGACGGCACCTACCCGACTCGCGAAGCGGCGGAAGCGGCAGGACTGAAAAAAGCACAATGCATCATCGATTCACGAGAACCGATGTCCTAATGTGCATGCCCCAACCAGACAAGTTTCTCATGTCTAGCGATTCTCTCGTCATGTGGATGGTATTTCGCCGGGATAACGAGAGAGTCTCGGTTCACCATTTCCGTGAGGAGTTCCAGGGTCATGAAGCTCACGCATCGCTGCTCCTCGTGAATCGCCGCGATGTATGGGTTCAACCGAGCTATCTTCCAGCCACCGATAGAGGACCGGCAGCATGATCAACGTCAGCAGCGTCGAGCTGACGAGGCCGCCGATCACGACGATCGCCAATGGACGCTGCACCTCCGATCCGATCCCTTGAGCGAATGCGAGCGGGACGAGCCCCAGCAGCGCGACCAAGGCTGTCATCAGGACCGGGCGCAACCGAAGCAGGGCTCCAGACGTGACGGCTTCATCCAAACTGTGCCCATCTTCGCGCAGCTTATTCATGTAGGACACGAGCACGATGCCGTTCAGCACCGCCACACCGAAGAGGTTGATGAAACCGACGGACGCCGGCACGCTGAGATACTCGTTCGTCAACCACAGCGCCACCACGCCGCCGATCAACGCAAACGGGAGATTCAAAATGATCAGCGCCGCCTGGCGGAGCGAGTTGAACGTCGAGTACAGTAGAAAGAAGATCAACCCAATCGTGATCGGAACGATGATCCGCAGCTTCGCCATGGCCCGTTCCATATTCTCGAATGACCCGCCCCACGTGACTTTATAGCCGGTGGGAAGATCCACACGGTGCTCGATTTTCTGCTGTGCCTCGGCGACCAGACTGCCGATGTCACGGCCCAGCGTATTGAAGCCGATCGACACGTAGCGTTGAAGCTGATCACGGCTGATCCGGCCAGGTCCTTCTTCCAACTGCACGGTCCCCAGATCCGCGAGCGGGATCAATGCACCGGCCTGATCGCTCAGGTGAATATTGCTGATCGTTTCAACGCTGTCTCGATACTGTTCCGGAAACCGCACGACGAGCTCGAACCGTTGCTGCCCTTCATAGACTCTCGTTGCGGCTTCTCCACCGATGGCGGTCGTGATAATTTCCCGCACATCGGCGACATTGATCCCATGCCGGGCGATCTTCCCGCGATCGATATCGATGGTGAGATAGGGTTGTCCGAATAATTGCTCCACCTTGATGTCTCGAACACCTCGAACGGTTTCGAGCACCTCGGCGATTTCCTGGGCTTTGTTCCGCAGCATCTCCAGATCATCCCCGAACAGCTTGACGGTGGCTTCCGTACGAACGCCGGAGATCAACTCATCGACCCGCTGCTGGATCGGCTGGCTGATCAAGAACGTCGCTCCCGAGACGCTGGTCAAACGCTCACGGAACTTCTGCATGAGCTCCGGCATGGTCCGCGCCGTCGTCCATCGATCCAACGGCCGAAGCCGCACGACCGGATCGCTTTCGTTCGGCTCCTGGGGATCATTCCCTAATTCCGTGCGGCCGATTTTCGACACGACCATCTCCACTTCCGGAAACTCCATGATCGCCTGCTGCATGCGCTTTTCGATCTCGATGGACTCGGGAAGCGAGACACTGGGAAGCCGAATGGTTTGCGGAGCGACCGATCCTTCGTTCAGAATCGGGATGAATTCGGTCCCCAATGACGGAACCAATGCCAGGGCCCCGATCAAGGCACCCACAGCCATGACCGCCACCGCGGTGCGGTGCCCAAGAGCCCATCGAAGCGCCGGAGCGTAGAGACGCTTGGCTTGCCTGACGATCCAAGGATCTTCCTCACTCCCTTGTGTCAGCGCCAAAGAACAGAGAACCGGCGAGAGCGTGAGCGACAACACGAGCGACACCAGGAGGGCAATCATGATGGTGTAGGCAAGGGGTTTGAACATCTTTCCTTCCATTCCGTGGAGCGATAGAAGGGGCAAGAACACCAGGATAATAATGAGAATGCCGAACACCACCGGTTGCCCGACTTCCTTCACCGCGTTGGTGACGAGTTGCAGCCTGGGTATGCTGGCGGCGGAATGATGGGACAGATGACGGTAGACGTTTTCGACGACGACGACCGACCCATCCACGATCATCCCGATCGCGATGGCCAGCCCACCCAGGGACATCAGATTGGCCGTCAACCCGATTTGACCCATCACGATGAACGTGGCGAGCGGCGCCAAGACCAAGGTCCCGACGACAATCAGCGCACTGCGAATATTTCCCAGAAAGAGGAACAATACGACGACGACCAGCACGACACCTTCCGCCAGCGATTTATAGACGGTGTTCAGTGCCTCGGTGATCAGCTCGATACGATCGTAAAACGGCACGATGCGCAATCCGTTCGGTAACAAGTGTTTGGCGTGGATATCTTCGATACGAGCCTTGATGCCCTCCACGACATCCCGCGCATTGCCGCCCCGCAACATCAGCACGATTCCACTGACCACCTCACGTTCCCCATTCAGCACTGTGGCGCCGTGCCTCACCGCATGGTCGATGAGCACACGCGCGACATCGGAGACATAGACCGGAGTTCCACCGGTTTCCTTGACCACGATACGTTCGATGTCCTCAAGGGAGCGGATCAGCCCGATCCCACGCACTATGTATTTTTCCGCATGCTTTTCCAGGATATTGCCGCCGGCGTTGGCGTTGTTCCGGGCCACCGCGTCAAAGACATCACGAAGAGTCAGGTTATATTTTCGCAACATGCCCGGCTCGACCAGCACTTGATACTGCTTGACGTATCCTCCCATTGAATTGACATCGATCACTTCCGGCGTGCTTTTTAAAAGAGGCCGGATCACCCAATCCTGAAGCGTACGCTGCTCGATCAAGCTTTGGTGCTCGGTTTCGCTACCGACGGCAGATCCAGGAGGGGCCTCCAAATAGTATTGGAACACCTCGCCCAGGCCCGTACTGTTCGGTACGAGCATCGGCTTGGCCCCGGGAGGAAGCTGTTCTTCGACTTCAAGCAGTCGTTCGAGCACCAGTTGGCGGGCCAGATTGATATCCATGGAATCATCGAAGACGATCGTAATGAGGGACAGGCCGACTTTTGTGAGAGAGCGCATCTCTGTCAGGGACGGCACACCCGTGAGCTGCAGCTCAATCGGATAGGTCACTAGGCGCTCGACCTCGGCCGGTGAGAGGCCGGGAGCTTTCGTGACAACCTGCACCAATACGCTGGTCACGTCGGGAAAGGCGTCGATCGGAATGGTTTGGAAGGCATAGACACCTCCGGCTCCGATCATGACCGCACAGATGATGATGAGCATCCGCTGACGCAGAGAGATGTCGAGAAGGCGGGAGACCATCAGACGGGTTTCTTCAACAATTCGGACTTCAAGACAAAGGCACCGTTCGTCACGACCGGCTCTCCTTCGTTCAAGCCACTGAGTATCGAGGTGAGTGTGCCGTTGGATTCGCCGACGTGGACCTCTCGCAATTCATACTCGCTCGCGCTGCGTTGCACGAACACGAACGTTCGGCCTTGATCGCGTTGCAGCGCCGCCTCCGGCACCGCCAACCGATCCGGCTGCGCTTCGGAAAAGAGGCGAATGGTCGCGAACATTTCGGGCTTGAGCCGTCCGTCCCGATTGGGCAATTCCAGCCTCAGCTGCATGGTACGCGTCACGGGATCCAGCACGTCTCCCACATAGGTGATTGTTCCCTTGAACATTTCCTTGGGATAGGCATTGATGCGAACCTCGACTTGAGTGCCGCCGGACGCATGGATGGAATGGACGAAGGGAATGTCCTTCTCGGGAATGTTGGCTTGAACCCAGACTTCCGACAGATCCGCGATCACGAACAGCTTTTCGGTGGTCTCGACGACTTCTCCACGCGTCAGGTTGCGTCCGATGATACGGCCGGCAAAGGGGGCCACAATCGGCACGACGGATCGGATCTCCCGACTGCGGTCGAGACGGCGAAGTTCCTCACTGCTCATCCCCAGCAGCTTCAGTCGATCGCGCGACTCATTGGCCTCGGCCTGAGTGCTCAGCAATTCCGCGTGTCGCCGTTGTGCCTCCGCTTCTCCGATCACTTTTTCTTCCAGAAGGAATTGGGCGCGGCTATAGGCTTGCTCCGCCACATGAAGCTTGGCTTGCGCCTTGAGATGAGCCGATTGAGCCAGGCCTAATTCACTGCTGTAGAGAATCGCCAACGAAGCATTCGCTTTCACTTCTTGGCCAAGGTCCGCATAGACCTCGACGACTCGGCCACGAACCAAGGTCGTAATCTCCGCCATGTTCCGTTGATTAGGTTGAACGATCGCGGGGAAATCCCGATGAGTTCGGAAGTCGCTACGCGCCACCGGCTGGACCGTCAGCCCCACCCGTGACGATTCTTCCGCCGACATCGTGATCACACCCGGTGCGGACACTACGACGGTCGACTTACTGGCCACGACATCACTCGGCGTCCCGTCACAGCCTGCTTCTATCGTCATCAAACTGAACAGAAGCCCCCAGACGCCACGACTGATGAATGGCGAAGAAGGTCGCGTTGAATCGGACAAAGCTTTCACAGCGCTCCCCCTACAGCTTGCTCAAGTCTGGCCAGCGAGACGGAGAGGTCGTGCCGCGCCAGCGCATAATCCACTAAAATTTGCCGCTGCACGCGCTGCGCATCAAGCACTTCCAGCAAGCTGGACGCTCCCTGTTGAAAACTGAACTGCGCGAGCCTCAGAGCTTCCTGAGCCTGTTTCAGCAGCCCTTTATCGAACACCTCGATCAATTCCGCCGTGGTGCGGACATCCTGATAATGTTGATAGACGGCTCGTCCCAATTCATTGCGTGTTCGAAGCAGCTCGGCTTCCTCACGGCGCTTGACTCCCAACGACGACGCAATTTCTCCCTGACGCCGATACCAGAGCGGCATCGGAATAGAGAGACCGCCTTGAAACGCTTCCCGCCCGATCTCTCGCCAATAGCCTCCGTTCACGGTGACCGTCGGCACCCGAGCCTGACGTTCGAATTCAATCTTCCAGTCCGATTGCTCTACGGACTTCAGGAGGCGTTGGATGGTCGGATGCTGTTCCATCATACGAGCCATTAAACCGTCAATCTGCAAATCTCGAGGAACCGTTCTGAATTCGCCATGGACCGTATAGGTCGGCCCGAGCGCACCGCCGGTCAAGGTATCGACGACGACGCGGCTGATGCGAACATGGTTGTCGGCCCGCGCAAGCAACTGCCGAGCCTTGAGAACCTCGACTTCCGCCTTGATCGATTCGAATTGCGGGGCTTCGCCCGATTTGACACGCGCCTTGACGATCCGCGCCACACCCTCAACGATGTCGAGGTTCAGGCGCGCCAGATCGGCATCCTGTTGAGACAGCAGCAGGTCGTAGAATGCGACCTTGACCTGCGAGGCCAGATTCAGCCGGGTCTCCGTCATGCTGACATTGGCCGTCGCCAATCCAAGATCCGCAACTCGTTGCCGGGCGGCTCGCATGGCCGGCCATTCAACTGGCTGTCCGACCGTCACGTTGTATTCGGTGAGTGCCAGAGTATTCTCCGGTGGGCCCACAATCGTGTCTTTAAGCTTCCCGTGGCCACCAGCTCCTCCGACAGTCGGATTTGGATATGCGCCGGCCGACGTCTGCTGACCCTTTTGCTGTTCAATATGGCCTTCTGCGAACGAAACGATTGGATTTCTTGCCAAGACCAAATCAACAATCATATCAAGGCTATACACCTGTCCTATAGATTCGGCAGAAGCCGTTGCCACACCAAGTCCTATGCTCATCCCCCATAGTAGAGTGAGAACCCGTCTCATCGTCATCTCCTGCCTGAACAACTTAGACTTGAACTCATAGTAGGCTGAATATGGTTTATTTTCAAATATCTATGCCAAGCGTTGCGGCCCCCTAGGATGGGATTTTGGAGTCAAGCGGCAACCCGCTGAAGTAGAACGCCGAGATGGCCACCGTTGCAGCAACATTCAATGACTCCACCTCCGGAGCCAGTGGGATAGAAAATGTAACCCGTGACGCCTTCACAACATCTGGTGCCAGCCCGGCTCCCTCGTTTCCTACGGCAATCACAAGCCGGCGGGGAATTTTCCGAATCATCCTGATCGGGACTCGATCAGCTGAAGGCAAAAGCGCCGAATAGATGTCGCATCTGTTCGTAGAAAAGGTCCGAACGTCCTTGGTATAAAAAACAGGGAGGCGTAGGATCGTGCCGGCCGTGGCACGGACAACTTTGGGGCTCAAGTGATCGGCGGAATCGGCGCTCAACCATACGCCGGACAAATTCAGCGCCGCGGCTGTCCTAATAATCGCTCCCACGTTTGCCGGATCTTGGAGGCGGTCCGCATAAACTCCAAATACTCTTGCTTGGGTAAACACCTGTGCCTCGTCCCACCGAGGTTGTTGGACAACAGCCAGCATGCCTTGCGGTACATCAACCTCGGTCAGCTTTTCAAAGATGGCGTCCGGACATACACACTGACGCACAAGCAACTTGGCTCGTATTCGACGGTCTGCGTCAGCTTCCGCACGGAGGTAACGCGGAGATACTATTAGGCTGCGAATAGACTGTGGGTGCCGATGCATCAGATCGAGGCAGGACTTGACCCCTTCAACGACAAAAGCCTCTTCCCTCAATCTGGTTTTCTTATCGCGAAGAAGCTGGCGAATCAGAGAGCCTTGCGCACGAGTCAGAGCCTGGAGATGCGGCGCTGCCTCCACCATACCCCTTGACATCACGTTGGGAGAGATATCGTCAAGAAGGATGAGGCCGTCAACTACCGGCGCCTTCGTTCGGAGGCCGCTTCTGCCGCACGGATACGCTGAGCCCTCGCCTTGGCTCGCTTTAACGCAGTCAGCTTTCCTCGAGTGCGCGTTTGCTCGAACTGCAGCTGCTCAAGTTGAGATTGTAAGTGGGCCTTTTCTTGCTTGTGAAGACTTGCGCACTCCGCCTTGGAAAGCTGTGTCCAATCTCCGCCGTTCCTTGCACGTTTGATTCGCTCTTCCAACGATTCTCGAAGCTGCCTCGTCCGCATCGTCATGAGAGATTTGAGGGCATCCTGCCGGCGCTGGACCTCTTCCTCCTCAGCCATGATACCGCGAATATCCGTCCCCAACATGGATCTCCACCTCCTTCAACTCCACAAGTAAGTCTCGCGCGCGCATTATACCCGATTTGACGTCTGATCGAAAATGTCTCTTAACTCATTGATACATAAAGGTAAACTTAGAATATTGACGGATTTATTGAAGCTGAGCACACCATTGTGTATCATCGCCCAATGTCGATTGGACCGTGTCTCCAAGCATGGAGACTCTCGAAGAATCACTCTCTCACTTCATTATCAGACGCAGCCAGCATTCCCCCGGTGCTCCTGGAACAAATCGAATCAGGACAAACAGATCCAACCGCCAATACAATGGAAGCGCTCGCCGGTGCGCTTGGCATTCCTCCATCTTGGCTGTTCGACGACCCTCGGTCCTTTGAATGCCTGTTCACAGATACGGATGAAGGCGGTGAACAACCGGACACGTCACAGACTGATCCGGTTACCGATCGTATCTTGGCTGGATCACGAGCAGATCGATCCCTCTATGTCCTCTTGACGACGCTCATGCAAGCCGGAGACCCAAAACTCCTGCGGGCCGCCGAAATGAGTCTCCGTAGCTTGGTGAAACAATCCCGGCAGGCGACAGTACCGTGGCAACAACGCCCCTCGGGACACTTCGAACCTCCCAGCGACTAGGTCAGCCAGCTGCTCCGCACATCCCGCTCACCTCTATTGCCAACTCGAGGCTGACACGACCTGTATATCCTGGGAACGCTGCTCAATGGCTTGATCCCAAGATCCAATGGATTGATGGTCGTCTCAAACGCCATTCAATCTTGGTTCCCGATCGGCGGACCTGTCTCGACAATGAGTCTTGCCCGTCAGCACGGAAGAAATGGTAGCGGTCGTTTCCCCTGACACCGGTGAATTGATCAGCCCCGTTGCCGCCGATCAGCGTATCATCGCCAGCCCCACCGAAGAGCCGGTCATTGCCTGATCCACCAAGATCCTTTCATTCATAACAATCTCGGCTCATGGTGAAACAGCAACAGTACCCCCCGAGTCATGGTGCAGTCGATATTTGATGGCCCACGTTGGAGGTCTCGTCTCTCTGATAAGTGCTCACTCGCCATGGCAAGATCCTTTTTAGAGGCAAAGAGAATGAATGGACTGGCGAACTCAGCGAGTCCGATCACAAGCACGGCCACCGTCCCGACGATCAGCATATTGCGAGCAACAATTTGCATTGTCGACCTCATCCTATGAATGACATATACATTCAGCATCATTCACAGAAGATTCAAAACCAAACTTGCCCTGCGCAACAGCTCCAGCGCTTTCTTGACGATTACCGATGGACTGCTACAATCTATATACCTAGGAATATTTTCTAGATAGAGAGGATAATGATGCGAGGATACTTTTGGGCCTGCATCAAGAAGTCATAGCAAGGCGGAGAAAGCTGTATTCCGGAACATGATCGGACGAATGGAGGAAAATGTATTTCTAGTCACAGCTGAAAAGGTCACTTCGCCGGACGACTTGAACCCTCATTTACGATTTATGGAAAAACAGGATAACGTCATCTCCCTGAAAGGGTATAGCTCCAATTGGAACCTCAGCACACTCAAGTTGCAGATGGCAGCAAAATCGGGCAAGGAAAAGGAGCGGGACGATGTGTTTGAAAAAGACGCCCTGTGGTTAATTGAGCAGTTAAAGAACCCACTGTGGATTACGTCAATCCGTGTGGAATATGAATAATTCGCCCGCAACAAGCTTGGAGACCTTTTCTCGGCCGCTACGCCCCACCCTGTTGTTTCATGAAAGCCTCCGCACGTTTCGCCAGCTCGTCCGGCGGTACGTTCTCCACATGTGTGGCGAAATGCCAGTGATGTCCGAAGGGATCTTCTAAGCTGCCCGAACGGTCCCCGTAGAATTTATTCTCAACCGGAGCGATCACTTTTGCACCAGCCGAGACCGCTCGTTTCACGAATGCATCAACGTCTTGCACGTACACCATGATGCTCACTGGTGAGCCCCCGAGCGATTGAGGGCTCTTGCCATTCATGCCTGGAAATTCGTCGGCTAGCATGACGATCGCCGCCCCCATCTTGATCTCAGCATGTCCGATCTTACCTTCCGGGGCTGGAATGCACATGATTTCCGTAGCTCCAAAGGCCTTCTTGTAAAACTCAAGCGCGCGAGCTGCATCGTGGATGATGAGATACGGTGTCGCGCCTTCATAGCCTGCTGGGATCGCAGTCACCTGACCTGTCATGGACGACCTCCTTCGCCACTTGGTGGGCAACACTTCAGCACATACACCGATTGACGCCATGCCTTCTCACAGAGAAGATGCTTCGCGCATCTCCGCACCTCACCTACGACCGCCTTTCCAAGGCCAGGAGCGCGCGTTTTTTCGCCAAACCGCCGGCGTAACCGGTGAGCGAACCATTCGAGCCGACGATGCGGTGGCAGGGCACGATAATGCCGATTGGGTTGCGGCCGGTGGCTGCACCGGCCGCTCGTGCACTTCCGGGATAGCCTGCGCGCTGCGCCAGCGCGGCATATGCGATGGTTTGACCGAACGGCACACTCGCAATCGCCTTCCAGATTGCGCGCTGAAACGGTGTGCCGTGCGGTGCGACTTTGACCGTAAACCGCGTCCGTTTGCCACCGAAATACTCCGACAGCTCACGTTTCACCTGACGCAGTGGTGCATGCCTGCCGGCTCGTTTCCACTCCTTATCGACACGAGGGTGATACTTCTGTCCGATGAAATAGACACCTGTCAACGCGTGGTCATCGGCAACCAGCAACATGCGTCCACGGGGACTTTGAAAGTAGTCGTAGTACCGCATGATTACTCCTGGGTGAGTGAATGCCAGAGCTGCATCACGGCATACGCGCGCCATGGCCGCCAAGCTTCGCCGGCTTCGAGTACGCGGCGAGCATCCTTGTCCTTCAGCGCCTTCATGACGCCGAGATCGGTATGAGGAAATGCATCCGGCCAGGCAAGTGCCCGCATGGCGATGTACTGCGCCGTCCACTCTCCCACGCCGGGCAGCGTGCGCAAGCGCTCCAGCGTTTCGTCGAGATCTGCGTGAGGCGTCAGCACGAGGCCGCCGTCCGCGACCGCACGCGCGAGCGTGATCACCGTGCGTGCGCGCGCCGCCGGCATCCCCAGATGTGCGATGAGGCCGACCGCCACGTCGGCGACGCGTGCGGCGGATGGAAACACTGTCGTCAGCGCCTCAAACGGTGTCTCGAGCGGATCCCCGAGCGCGGCAGCGAAGCGACCTGCGATGGTCCGCGCTGCCGCAACGGTCACTTGTTGCCCAATAATCGCGCGCACCGCAATTTCAAATCCGTCGAATGCACCCGGGACGCGAATACCGGGACGCTGTGCCAACTTTCCCAACACGCTCGCAACCTCGGTAGGATTGCAGGACAGATCCATGAGCGTCTTAATTCGCGCAAGCAATGGCGGTAGAACTCGGGCGAGCGATGAAGAGACCGCGACATGCAGGGCCGGTTTTTTCGGTGATGATCCGATTTCGACCCACCCGGCGTGGTCTTTGCCCTCCGATGTCACACACACAGTGCGTCGGTAACAGGGGCCGTCAACCATCTCGACCCCGTCAATCGCCCGCGCACCGAGAAACATTTTCATTGCCAGCCAATCGTAGGGCGGGCGGTAACCGAGCTCGAAGCTCAGGGCATCGGCAACCGGCATCGCGTTACCATTCGTGCGCCGGCGTAACTGTCCGGGTTGGAGGCGATATCGCTGTCTGAAGAGCGCGTTGAGACGCCGCAGGCTCCCAAATCCACTCGCGAATGCGACTTCGGTGACTGACAAACCGGTATCAGTTAACAACCGCTTGGCGAGAAGCAGGCGCTGTGTCTGAGCAAACTCGACGGGCGAGACGCCGAACTCGGCGCCAAACACCCGTCGCAAATGCCGGTCGGTAATGCCGAGGCTCGATGCGATGCCTCCTAATCCGCCGGAGTCGAGCGCACGATCCTCGATCAGGTTTGCCGCGGCCTGTGCCACGCGTGTGGTCGCATCCACGCTCGCATTGCCCGGTGCGAGTTCGGGACGACAGCGCAGACAAGGCCGGTAGCCGTCTCTCTCAGCTGCAGCGGCACTCGGATAGAATCGACAGTTCTCAGGCCTGGGCGGTTTCACCGGACAGACCGGCCGGCAATAGATACGCGTGGATGAGACAGCGACGAAAAATCGTCCGTCGAAACGCGCATCGCGCGCCAGCAGCGCGCGATAGCAGGTGACAGCATCAAGCATCATGGGTGTCATTATAGCTGCGGCGGGTAACACCCCGCTCGCCATTTTCGGACATGACGATCTGAGTGGGCCACCAGGTCAGAACCGGGCAGCAGCGGGTGTCATTGGGGATGCATGAAGGTCTTCGGTGAGAGACTGGGAGGGGGGTTGTTTTTTCTGTCTTAGGCGTTACAATATCGCCGCGTCGTCGATGCGAATCCCATCATCCACCATTACTTTATAGAGAGGCATACCGTGAGTCTGCGAACTATTCTCCGGCTCGTTGTTGCAATAGGTGTCTATGGTACGATCGGCCAAGCCTGGGCATACGACACCAGTCCTTATGCCCCCGGCAGCCTAGACCCGTGTACTCAAGTGTATTTCTCTGCTTTCACGCCTTCCCCATTTTCGGCGGAGAAGAACAATGTAGAGGTGGCGCCAAAATCAGAATTTTCATTTCTTGCATCCAAAACCACCAACTGGCCAAGCATCACCGTGAAGATCAAGGACGAAAAGGTCCCGGTAACTGTCACCACGATCACTAATGGGTATCTGGTCAAGGGTAAACTACCCGACACCGTGAAAGGCAGCTACATCCGGGTCGAAATTTTCGCCAAAGGACCCAATGATTGTGACAAAGCCGATGGCTGGCTGTTGAAAGTAGGCAAGTAGCTGTGAACGAGACGACCTGGGCAGGGAGTTTCCCGCCCAGGTCGTTATCCCGGCACCAACCTCTCCCCTCAAGGCTCTTCTTCCTCGACAGATTCAATCGACTCCTGCAGCGCTGCGACAAACTCCGCCGGCCGATCCAGTGCGCGCTGGGTCAATTGGAATTCGCTGATCAATACCCCGTCCTTGTCGACCACGAGCAAACGATAGCCCTCTTTCACAACAGCGCCTCTATTTCTCCGATGCCTCGAGAACAGACGAGCCTTGACTTGTCTCACAGACTGGAAATCCGCGCAAGTCTCGGCCGCGGCAATCCCGCCCCTGCCATGGGTCATCATGTACGTTCACTGCACGACAGACGGGGAACGCGGGCGGAATGGAATGGATTAGAACGGAAAACGGATGCCGAGTTGGAGTTCATTCGGAATCATCTGTCCGGCCATGCCCTTCATTCCGGTATCGGTGGAGTTGGAAGAAGCTGATGGAGCAGACAACGCGGTATTGAGCGAGCGATCAATGTCGGTGGCATAGCCACCCCCGAACCCTGCGCCGACATAAGGCAGGAGTGTCGTCCCTCCCACCGAAAGCTTCCTCGACACAGTCGGAAGAGTCCGCAGAACTAACGTGCCATCCACGGGCATGAACGCCGATGGTCCCTGTGCTTTTGCAGGCTCTGCCGTAGCAATAAGAGGCGCGGGGGCCGTCACGTTGTACGTTGCAGACCCAATCGCGGTCCTTCCATCTCCAACTGTCCCCGCTTGGGAGACGGGCATACTCATGCCTACACCGATCATAGTGACTATCCCCAGAGACCATGTCATGGTGCGAAGCCGAGGCATACCCTTCACCATACAACCTGTCCAGCGATGATTCAAGCGGTCCACCGACTCGCAGACCGATGCCGCCGGATTGAATAGCCTCAGCTCGTCCTGACAGGGCTTCAAACAATCTGCAATTTTCTTGGCGAGTAGTCGACGTCAGGATATCGTAAGCACCGACGAGAGACACTTCTTAAGATCGTCTATGAAATCCTATGACATGCTGGTGGTCGGAAGCGGACCAGCCGGCCAAAAAGCAGCTATCCAAGCAGCGAAGCTGTCCAAGCGGGTTGCCCTCATCGAGAAATCGTCGCAACTGGGCGGCACATCCCTCAATACTGGCACCTTGCCCAGTAAGACCCTCAAAGACACGATCGAATACATACATGGCTTGGTACGGCGAGGCTTGCCCCAGCTGGGCGCGGAACTGACCAGACGGCTGACGTTGCCCGACCTCATGGCGCGCAAAGATCAGGTCATCGAAACCGAAATCGCGGTGGTCACCGATCAATTGCAACGCAACGGCATCGAGATCATCGAGGGCACCGCCGGTTTTGTCGATCCCCATACGTTGAGCGTGACTCGCTCGGATCGACCAGTTGAGTATGTCCGCGCACCCGTCATCGTCCTGACCACTGGATCACGGCCACGCCGCCCTTCCGAAATTCCCTTCGACGACGTGACGATCTGTGACTCCGACACGTTTCTCCACACGACAAAGCATCCCGGCAGCATCATCGTGATCGGAGGCGGTGTCATCGGGACCGAATATGCATCGATGCTGGGCGCCTTTGGCATCAAGGTCACCCTCTTCGACCGGCGAACGCATCTGTTGCGGTTCCTAGACCAGGAAATCGCGAGCGCGCTCGACTCCCAGATGCAGCACAACGGTGTCTCGATCCGACTCGGACAAGAACAGTTGGAAATCGCCGTCAATGAAACCGGACGTCCGGAAGTTCAACTTCACAACGGTGAAACGGTGACGGGCGATATGCTGCTCTACACCATGGGGCGGGTCGGCAATACGGAAGCCTTAAACCTCGCCGCGATCGGCCTCGTCACCGATCGGCAGGGACAACTCCAAGTCAACGCCCATTATCAGACAGCTATTCCGCATATTTACGCGGCGGGCGATGTCATTGGTTTTCCAGCCCTCGCCGCGACTGCGATGGAACAAGGCCGCCTTGCCACCTGTCACGCTCTTCAAGTATCCGACGAGCATGAAATAAAAGTGATTCCATACGGCATCTACAGTATTCCCGAAGTCTCAATGGTGGGAAAGACCGAAGAGGAACTCATCACCGCGGGCATCCCTCACGCCACAGGGAGAGCCTTTTTCCGAGAAATGGCGCGAGGCCATATCAGCGGCGAGCTCCACGGTCTCTTGAAAGTGGTCTTTCACCGCGATACACATTCGCTTCTGGGCGTTCATATCATTGGCCAGGGAGCCACTGAATTGATTCATATCGGACAATCCGTCTTGACCTATGAAGGCACCGTCGAGTATTTCGTCCGCAATGTCTTCAATTACCCCACGATGGCCGAGTGCTATCGCACCGCCGCCCTCGACGGTCTGAATCGGCTATACCACCATCCTCACGCACAATAAGCCGGCATTAGGCCATCGTGCCCGCCGCATCCTTTGCCATCCGGTCACCGACAGGAACCAGACCTGTCGGCTTTGCAATAACTATTGTGTGCACTCCTTCAAACACACTATAATGAGAAAATATTGTCTCTCGTCATGACCTACGTGGAGCCGTAGTCATGAACCACATCTCGGCGATCATCTCGTCATCTTCAGGCAATCCACAATATCTATCCCCTACCGGCGACCTCCGTCTGGAGGTGAGCCGCCACAGGAGGTACGATCATGTCCATTCCACACACGCTGAAAACCCACCTCGATCGTGAACACGTTCATTATGATGTCTTGCCGCACTCACAGACGTTCCGCGCTCTTGCCGTTGCTCGAACGCTCCATGTACCGGAACAGGAGATGGCCAAGGTCGTGATCGTGAAGGTGAGAGAGCGATTCGTCACCACGGTGCTGCCGGCTACCTGGAACGTGGACGTGCCGGGCTTGCGGAAGATTTTCGGAACCCACCGCGTGCGTCTTGCAACCGAACAAGAAATCACCCAGCTCTTCCCGGATTGTGAAGTGGGCGCGATGCCCCCTCTCGGTACCCTTTATGGCCTTCCAGTCTACGTCGATCGGTCACTCACACATGACGAGCAAATCGTCTTTGAAGGAGGTACCCATTCGGAAGCCATCCGCATGCGCTACTGGGACTTCGCCGCGCTCGTGTTTCCTACAGTGGCGGAATTTCACCGCGTGCCTATGGCGACGTGTTGATCCGGCTTGGGCGTTCCCTCATAGCGCATCCAGACTGAAAGCGGTGTAGCTCGATCGTCGCCCGATGTGGTAATCGCCGACGGCGAATTTCAGGTTTTCTTCCCTCAAAGCTGCTAGGATGAGCCGATATCGATTAGCGCGTCCTAGCCTGTCGTGAAAGGAAAGCCCATGGTGAAACGTTCACACCTCATTGCGATCTGCCTCATCGCCTCGCTGGTCGGGATGCCGACTCTCTCATTCGCAAAGGCTCGCGGATCGGGTGGAGGTTTTTCGGGCGGGTCTCGCGGCGGAAATTCGTCAATGGGTATAGGTAGCCGAGGATCCCGGACCTATCAGGACAACGGCGCCAAGCCCATTGAACAGTCCACCGCTCCCAAACCCTCGACGGCACCGCCG
>JACXTT010002567.1_pt1 | contig 28643 bp, 28 predicted proteins | sample 9270951 | NCBI WGS metagenome assembly JACXTT01 (sample SAMN15532306, study PRJNA645909) | rock metagenome | isolation source: weathered quartz diorite | place: Puerto Rico | collected 2017-06-21 | reverse complement strand
GCTTCATCGTAACGGTGGAACAGCTCGCCATAGGCCTCGGCAAGCCGCCGCAGGTAGTCTTCCTCGATGTCCGCTTCGCCGGGCCGGCCGCGCCGGGCCAGGCGCTCGCGCAACAGCGACGGCGTGGCCTGCAGCACGATGACCAGGTCCACGCGTTGTGGCGGCAGCGTCAGGCGTGCGGCGATGGCGTCGTAGAGGGTCAGTTCGTCTTCCGGCAGCGTCAGCGATGCGTACAGGCGGTCGCGCGCATAGAGGCAGTTCGACACTATCCGCTGGCCGGCCAGCATCGCCGCATGCCATTGCTGCAACTGGTTGGCGCGCTGGTTCAGGCACGCGAGCTGCATCGGCAGCGCGTAGCGGGCGGCGTCGCGGCAGAAGCGTTCGAGGAAGGGATTGGCGTGCGCCCGGTCGGGCAGTTCGGCCGCGTGCAGGGTCTGTGCCAGACGTTGCGCCAGCGCGGTCTTGCCGCAGCCGGCGGGGCCTTCCACCACGATGCGGCGCAGGTGATCGAGCATGGCGGACTCAGGCGCCGTTAGAGCCGTCCTGCGCCATGCGCGGGCATTGGCACGTGGTCACCTTCTCGATGCGCTGGTGACGCACGCCGTCCAGATGCACGGCGGCGCGGCCAAGGCCGGGGATGACGAGCTCGGGATCGAGTTCCAGCAGAGGCACCAGCGTGAAGGCGCGCTCGGTCACGCGCGGGTGCGGCACGACCAGGTGCTCGCCGTCGTGCAGTTCGTCACCGAACAGCAGCAGGTCCAGGTCCAGCGTGCGTGGCGCGTTGCGGAACGGGCGCTCGCGGCCGAACTGGTCTTCGATGTAGTGGCAGATGCGAAGCAACTGCGACGCGGTGAACGAGGTTTCCACCTTGACCACCGCGTTGTAGTAGTCGTCGCCACCGGCGTCCAGCGGCGCGGTGCGATACAGCGAGGACCTTGCCAGTACCGTGATGCCGACCTGCTGGGCCAGGCACACGATGGCGTCCTTGAGTGCCTGCCGGGCGTCGCCCAGGTTGGCACCGATGCCGATGAAGGCCAGTGTCATTGTGATTCCTCCGGCTGGCCGCGCTGGGGATTGTCGTCCCCGCCTTCGCCAGTCTCGCTCCGGGAGGACACTTTATCCGATTTCCGCGGACCGCGCCGACGGCGCTTCTTGCGTGCGGGGGCGTCGCCCTCGGCGCCCGGGCCGCGTGCGGGCCCTTGTGCCGATTGCGCGGCGCGGGCGGCATCGATCAGGTCCTCGCGCTCGTCCGGCGCGGCGTCCTGGAACGACTGCCACCATTCGGCCAGTTCCGCCGGCATCTCGCCCGACTGGCAGCGCAGTAGCAGGAAGTCGAAGCCGGCACGGAAGCGCGGCGATTCCAGCAGCCGGAACGGCATGCGGCCGACGCGTTTCTCGAAGCGCGGCTGCATGCCCCAGATGTCGCGCATGTCGGTGACGAAGCGGCGCTGGATGGCCAACTGGCCGGTCTGCTTTTCCAGCACCATGTCCATCGCCGTGTTGAGCGCGGCGATCGGATGTTCGCCCTCGGCGCGCTGCCTGGTCCAGCGCTGCAGCACGTGGTGCCACAGCAGCGAGGCAAACAGGAAGCCGGGCGAGACGGGCTTGCCGGCCTGCACGCGCTTGTCGGTGTTGTCGAGCGCCAGTTGCACGAAACGCTGGCCCATCGGCTGCTCCAGCGCCACGTCCAGCAGCGGCAGCAGGCCCTTGTGCAGGCCGGCCTTGCGCAGCTCCTGCAGCGACGCCCAGGCGTGGCCGGACATCAGCAGCTTGAGCATTTCGTCGAACAACCGCGCGCTCGGCACGTTGTGAATCAGCGAGGCGAGGTCGCCGATCGGGTGCCGCGTGGCCTCGTCGATGCCGAAGCCGGTCTTGGCCGCGAAGCGCACCGCGCGCAGCATGCGCACCGGGTCCTCGCGGTAGCGCGTGACCGGGTCGCCGATCATGCGCAGTGTGCGCGCGCGGATGTCTTCCATGCCGTGATGGTAGTCATGCACGGTCTGCGCGGCCGGATCGTAGTACATCGCGTTGATCGTGAAGTCGCGGCGCTCCGCGTCCTCGGCCTGCGAGCCCCACACGTTGTCGCGCAGCACGCGGCCGGAGGCGTCGATCGCATGGGTCTTGCTGTCGAGTTCGGCGCGCTTGAGGCGCCGGCCCTCGGGCAGCGTCTCGCTCGCGACAGCATCCACCAGCGCGCGGAACGTCGAGACTTCGATGATCTCCTGCTCGCGTCCGCCATAGAACGTGACGTGCACGATCTGGAAGCGGCGCCCGATGATGCGCGAGCGGCGGAACAGCGCCTGCACCTGCTCGGGCGTGGCGTTGGTGGCGACGTCGAAGTCCTTGGGCTTGATGCCGAGCAGCAGGTCGCGCACCGCGCCGCCGACGATAAAGGCCTGGTAGCCGGCTTGCTGCAACGTCGATGTGACCTTGACGGCATTGCGCGAAATCAGCGCCGGATCGATGTGATGTTCGTCCATGCCAACGACGCGCGGCGCATGGGCGCGCCCGGTGCGGCGCTGTTTCGGGCCGGGCTTGCCGAGCAAGCGGTTGATGAGCTTCTTGATCACGTCAGAACAGGTCCATGATGCGCCAGCCCGCGGCGGCGGCGTGGTGACGCAGGCGCTCGTCGGGGTTGGCCGCAATCGGCTCGCTGACTTTTTCCAGCAGCGGCAGGTCGTTGGCGGAGTCGCTGTAGAAGGTGGTTGCGCCGAAGTCTTCCCAGCGCGTGCCGAGGCTCTTCAACCACGATTCCACGCGCGTGATCTTGCCTTCACGGAAGCTGGGCACGCCTTCCACCTCGCCGGTGAACGCGCCGTCGGGCCGGCCGTTCGAGGTGGCCGGCTCGGTGGCGATCAAGTGCTTGATGCCGAACGCGGCGGCGATGGGGGCGGTGACGAAGCTGTTGGTGGCAGTGACCACGGCGCACAGGTCGCCGGCGTCCAGGTGCTTGCAGACCAGCGCGCGCGCCTGCGGGGTGATGACGGGCTCGATCACCTCGCGCATGAACTGCGCGCGCCAGGCGTCCAGCCGGTCGCGCGGGTTGGCCGCCAGCGGCGCCAGCGCGAAGCGCAGGAAGGCCTGGATGTCCAGGGTGCCGGCCTTGTAGTGGCCATAGAATTCGTCGTTCTTGCGACGGTACGATTCCTCGTCGACAACGCCGGTGCGGACCAGGAAGCGGCCCCATTCGTGGTCGCTGTCGGTCGGGATCAGGGTGTGGTCGAGGTCAAACAATGCCAGATTCATGGGCGGCGATTTTACCTTAATGAGACGGTGCGGTCCGTTGGCGGCCGCACGCGACGGGGCTGGCAGGTGGCGTTCCGGCTATTCGCGGAACTCGGCGAACATCTCGCGCAGCAGCGGCAGCGTGACCGCGCGCTTGCGTTCGAGCGAATAGGTGTCGAGCGCATCGAGCAACGCCATCAGGCTCGGCATGTCACGGTAGTGGCGCGTCACGAGCCAGTGTGGGATTTCCGGGGAAAGTTGCAGGCCACGCTCGCGCGCCGCCTGCAGCAGGGCTGCCATCTTGTCCTCGTCCGACAGCGAGGCGACCTGGTAGACCAGGCCCCAGCCCAGCCGCGTGCGCAGGTCCTCGCGCACCGGCATGGCGCGCGGCGCCAGGCCGCCGGCCACGACCAGCGCCGTGCGCACATGGGCGCGCACCTCGTTGTACAGCGAAAACACGGCGATCTGGCGCGCCTCGTCCAGCAGTTCGACGTCGTCTACCGTGTAGAGCTGGCAGGCCGGGTCGAAGATGAAGTCGGACAGGGCGTGGTGCGGGCTCAGGTAGCGGCAGTTCAGGCCCACCTGCGGCGCGGCCTCGCAGACCGCGTGGAGCAGGTGCGTGCGGCCGGAGCCGACCTCGCCCCACAGGTAGATCAGGCGGTCGTTGGCGCGCTCCTGGACCATCGCGCCGGGCAGTTCACGCAGGCGCTGGACCGGCTCGCGGTTGGATGCGACGAAGAAATTCTCGAAAGTCGAAGGCGGCGGGCTGCCGAGTTCGAGCGAGAGTTGCTTGGGGCGCGGGGACATGAGAGGTATCGGTTGCTTGCGTGGCGAGCGAAGGGCGTCTGGCGTCTATTTACGATAGAGGTCGCTGGCCAGGTAAACGCGCCGCAGTTGTCTTGCGCCGACCAGCAGCACCGCGCAGGTCGGCAGCGCCAGCAGCACGCCGAAGAATCCGAACAACTGGCCGAACGCCAGCAGCGCGAAGATCACCACCAGCGGGTGCAGGCCGATGCGCTCGCCGACCAGGCGCGGCGTCAGGTAGAAGCTCTCGACGAACTGGCCGATGCCGTACACCACTGCCACGGCGGCGAGGCCATACCAACTGCCGAACTGCAGCAGCGCGGCCAGGATTGCCAGCGCCAGGCCCATCCCGAAGCCGATGTACGGGATGAACACGGCCAGTCCGGTGAAGATGCCCACCGGCACGCCGACCTCGAAGCCGGCAATCGTCAGGCCGATCGAGTAAAGTGCCGCCAGAATCACCATCACCAGGATCTGGCCGCGCAGGTACTGCGACAGCAGCGCATCGGTCTCTGCGGACAGTTCGCGCACCTTGGGCACCCAGCGGCGCGGCACGAGGCGCTCGATGCGCTGCATCACCATGTGCCAGTCCATCATCAGGTAGAACATGACGATCGGGATGATGAACAACATGCCGGCGACGGTGATCAGCGCCGAGCCGGATACCTTGGCGTAGTTCAGCAGCATGGCCAGGAGATCCTCCGGGCTGGCGGAGAATCGTTCCGTCAGCATGCTGCGCAGGCCGGGGAAGTCAAAGCGCACCCGCACACCCAGTTCGGCCAGGCGCGGCGACACCACGGCATTCAGTTTCTGCAGCAGCGCGGGCAGTTGCTCGCGCAGTTGCGGCAGCTCGCGCTGCAGCACGGCGATCAACAGCAGCACCAGCAAGACCAGGATGACGCCCAGCAGCAGGATCATCAGCGCCACGCCGACGAACCTCGGCACCCGGTGGCGCTGGAGCCAGTCCACCCCCGGGTTGAGGATGTAGGCGAAGATGAACGCGAACAGGAACGGCGTCAGGATCGGCGCCAGCGCCACGATGGCGGCGAACAGCGCGGCGGCAGCGACGGCCCAGACCAGGATGCGCTTGGCGTCTTGCGAGAGCAGGGGGGCGTTCATCAACACAAATAGGGCCGGAAATCGGGTGGAATGCGGGGTCGGGCGCGGCTGGCGTGCTGCTCGCGCCACTTTGGCGCTGGGAAACTGGAAGCCGGGCGCCTGTATCCGTTAAAATTGCGATTCTACTGGACTCGCGCATCGCTCCCCGCCGGAGCCCGGGCGCCGAGCGCCGGATTCCTCACTTCATTTCCTCAAAGACAAGCAGGTTCTCATGAGCGCATCCCCGACCGCCGGCCAGGCAGGCCTTTCCTACCGCGACGCCGGTGTTGACATCGATGCCGGCGACGCGCTGGTCGACCGCATCAAGCCGTTCGCCAAGCGCACCATGCGCGAAGGTGTGATGGCGGGCATCGGCGGGTTCGGTGCGCTGTTCGAGCTGTCGAAGAAGTACCAGGAGCCCGTGCTGGTCTCCGGCACGGACGGCGTCGGCACCAAGCTGAAGCTGGCATTCCAGCTGAACCGCCACGACACCGTGGGCCAGGACCTTGTCGCCATGAGCGTCAACGACATCCTGGTGCAGGGCGCCGAGCCGCTGTTCTTCCTCGACTACTTCGCCTGCGGCAAGCTGGACGTCGACACCGCCGCCACCGTGATCCAGGGCATCGCCCGCGGTTGCGAGCTGGCCGGTTGCGCGCTGATCGGCGGCGAAACCGCTGAAATGCCGAGCATGTACCCGGACGGCGAATACGACCTGGCCGGCTTTGCCGTCGGCGCTGTCGAAAAGCGCAAGATCATCGACGGCACCACGATCGCCGCGGGCGACGTGGTGCTGGGCCTGGCCTCGTCGGGCGCGCATTCCAACGGCTACTCGCTGGTGCGCAAGATCATCGAGGTCGCCAAGCCCGACCTGAACGCCGACTTCCACGGCCAGCGCCTGCAGGACGCCATCATGGCGCCGACGCGCATCTACGTGAAGCCGCTGCTGTCGCTGATCGACACCCTGCCAGTGAAGGGCATGGCCCACATCACCGGCGGCGGCCTGACCGAGAACGTGCCGCGCGTGCTGCCGCAGAACCTGACCGCCGTGCTGCAGCGCGATGCCTGGACGCTGCCGCCGCTGTTCCAGTGGCTGCAGGCCGAGGGCCGCGTGGCCGATGACGAGATGCACCGCGTGTTCAACTGCGGCATCGGCATGGTCGTGATCGTCGCCAAGGAAGACGCCGAACGCGCCCTGCGCCACCTGCAGGCCGCCGGCGAAGCGGTGTGGCAGATCGGCGAGATCCGCGAGCGCGCCGAGGGCCAGGCGCAGACCGTGGTGGTCTGAGCGGGTTCCGACGGAATGCCTGGCCGGTTTCCGAACCGGCCGGCAAAGAAAAACGGGCACATGCGCTGGCATGTGCCCGTTTTTCTTTGGCGCGTTGCCGACAGCGGCGCGGATCAGTCCGGCCGGCCCAGTTTGACGAGCGCGTCGCCAGCGACGCGGCAGATGCGCCAGTCGGGCATCACATCGGCGCCCATCGCCCGATAGAACTCGATCGACGGCGTATTCCAGTCCAGCACCGACCACTCGAAGCGGCCACAGCCGCGCTCCACGGCCAGCGCCGCCAAGTGCTTGAGCAGCAGTTTTCCGAGCCCGTGGCCGCGCCAGGCCGGATCGACGTACAGGTCTTCCAGGTACAGGCCAGGCTTGGCGAGAAAGGTCGAAAAGTTGGGAAAGAACAGCGCATAACCGACGATCGTGGCGCCGCCCTCGGTCAGCGCTTCCGCCAGCACGACCTCTGCCTGCGGGCGCTCGCCGAACAGGGCCTCGCGAAGCCTGGCGGGCGTTGCCTCGAACAGGTGGGTCAGCTTCTCGTACTCGGCCAGGCAATAGATCAGTTGGGACAGCGCCTCGCAGTCGGCGGGCGCGGCGGCGCGCAGGGCGAATGTGGTGGCGGGTGCAGCGGAATGGGACATGACGGACGCGGGAAGCGCAAAGCGATGACGGAAACGACGATTATCGCCGGATTCGTCACTTTCAGTGCCGGCCTACTCGGCGTCGAATGCTGCCAGCCGTGCCACCTGTGCCACGTAGTCGGGCGCCAGGCAGTCCACCACCAGCCGTTCCGGCGTGCTGCGCAGCCAGGTGAGCTGGCGCTTGCAGAGTTGGCGCGTGGCGGCCAGTCCGCGTTCGCGCATGGTGGCGTAGTCGGTGTCGCCGGCCAGGTATTCCCAGACCTGGCGATAGCCCACGCAGCGGATCGACGGCAGGCCCGGATGCAGGTCACCGCGTGCGCGCAGCCGTTCCACCTCGTCGATGAAGCCGTTGGCCAGCATGGCATCGTAGCGCGTGGCGATGCGTTCGTGCAGGACCGCGCGGTCCGACGGCTCCAGCGCGATCACGCGAAAGCGCTGGTCGGCCGCGCCCGTGAACGTGCGCGCGTCGGCCTGCCGCGCCAGCAGCGCCGACATCGGCTGGCCGGATAGCCGGTGGATTTCCAGCGCGCGCTGGATGCGCTGGGCATCATTGGGGGCGAGCCGCGCGGCGGTCACCGGGTCCACCTCGGCCAGCATCGCGTGCAGCGCCGGCCAGCCGCGCTCGGCGGCCAGTTGATCCAGCTCGGCGCGCAGCGCGGCGTCGGCCTGCGGCAGGTCGTTCAGGCCCTGGGTCAGCGCCTTGTAGTACAGCATCGTGCCGCCCACGATCAGCGGCACGTGGCCGCGCGCGCGGATCTCCCCGATCAGCCGCTGCGCATCGGTCACGAACTGAGCGGCCGAATAACTGTCGGCGGGATCGATGATGTCGATCAGGTGGTGCGGCACGGCGGCCAGCTCGTCCGGCGACGGCTTGGCGGTGCCGATGTCCATCTCGCGGTAGACCAGCGCCGAATCGAGGCTGATGATCTCGACCGGCGCGCGTTCGGCCAGCGCCAGCGCCGCGGCGGTCTTGCCGGAGGCGGTGGGGCCGAGCAGGCAGACGACGGGCTGGTGGTCGTAAGGAGCGGCGGACGGAACGGACATGGACGACATCGGAAAACGCTGAACGGCGGCGGGCCGGGGTACGAACAGCCTATTGGCCGCGCAGGAACAGGCGGTCGAGTTCGGCAACGCTCAGTTGCACCCAGGTCGGACGGCCGTGGTTGCACTGGTCGGCGCGCTCGGTGTCTTCCATCTGGCGCAGCAGCGCATTCATCTCTTCCAGCGTCAGCTTGCGGTTGGCGCGCACGGCGCTGTGGCAGGCGAGCGTCGCCAGCAGTTCGTTCTGCCGCTCGGCCAGCACGCGCGAGCCGCCGTAGGCCTGCAGGTCGCGCAGCACGTCGCGGGCCAGCGCCTCGGCGTCGGCCATCTTGAGCAGCGCGGGCACGGCGCGCACGGCCAGCGTCGTGGGCGAGACCGGCGCGATATCGAAGCCGAGCAGGGTCAGGGTTTGCTGATGCTCTTCGGCCGCGCCGATCTCCACCGGGCTGGCCGGCAGCGTGACGGGGATCAGCAGCGGCTGCACGGCGAGTTCGCGCGCTTCCAGCGCGGTCTTGATCTGTTCGTACAGGATCCGCTCGTGCGCGGCGTGCATGTCGACCAGCACCAGGCCGCGCGCGTTCTGCGCCAGCACGTAGATGCCATGCAACTGCGCGATCGCGTAGCCGAGCGGATGGTCGTCCGAGCGGTCCCCGGCGTAGCCATCGGCAAACGCCCGCGCGTCGGGGGGCGGCAACCGTTCAGCCAGTCCCGGCAACCCCGGCGGTTCGTCCGCGCGCGCGGCCTGCGCATCGGTGAGCCACGCGGGTGGCTGCGAGGACGGCAGATAGGAAGACGGCACATAGGACGGCCGGGCGCCGTGGCCCGACGACATGCCAGCGGCCGGTCCCGTCGCGTCGCGGACCATGCCGAGGTACGCCTGGCGCGGCTGCGCGATGCCAAGCTCGGTCTGGCGCGCGGCCGAGTAGTTGATCCACTGCGGCCCGCTGCCCGGCCGGGCGCCGGACAGGCCCGGCGTGCCGCCAGCCGTGGCGGCCCCATCGGCATGGATGCTGTCGCCAACCTCGCCGGCGTGGCGCGCCAGGCAGCGCTGCACCGCGTGATAGACGAACTGGTGCACGGCGCGCGATTCGCGGAATCGCACCTCGATCTTGGACGGATGGACGTTCACGTCGACCATTTCCGGCGGCAGGTCCAGGCACAGCACGTACGACGGGAAGCGGTCGCCGTGCAGCACGTCCTGGTAGGCGCTGCGCACGGCGTGCGTCAGCAGCTTGTCGCGGACAAAGCGGCCGTTGACGAAGAAGAACTGCTGGTCGGGCCGGCCGCGCGAGGCCGTCGGCAGGCCGGCAAAGCCGTACAGGTGCAGGGTGTCCGCTTCTTCATCCAGCGCCAGGCGGGCGCGTGCGAAGTCGTTGCCCAGCACCTGCGCCGTGCGCGTGGCCACGTCGCCCGCGTTCCAGTGCTCCAGCGGCTTGCCGTTGTGATGGACGGAGATGGTGACGTCCGGCCGGGCCAGCGCGGCGCGCCGGACCATTTCCAGGCAGTGTCCGAGCTCGGTTTGTTCCGATTTGAGGAACTTTCTGCGCGCTGGCGTGTTGAAGTAAAGGTGCTGCACGTCGACGGTCGTGCCAACGCCGCCGGAGGCCGGCTGGATGGTGCCAGTGTCGGCGCTGACCTGCGTGGCGTGCGGGTCGCTGGCCGTACGGCTGGTCAGCGCGAGCTGCGAGACCGAGGCGATGGACGCCAGCGCCTCGCCCCGGAATCCCAGGGTCAGCACGGCTTCCAGCTCGTCGAGCGAGGCGATCTTGCTGGTCGCGTGGCGCATCAGCGCGACGGGCAACTCGGCGGCGGGAATGCCGCAGCCGTTGTCCGCGATGACGATGCGGCGCACGCCGCCTTCCTCCAGCCGGATGCCGAGCTGGGTGGCGCCGGCGTCCAGTGCGTTTTCCAGCAGTTCCTTGACCACCGAGGCCGGCCGCTCAACCACCTCGCCAGCGGCGATCTGGCTGATCAACTGGTCGGGCAAGGGACGGATGGGGCGCGCGGGCTGGGCTGGACGGTTGGCGGAGGCAGACATGCGGCGATTATACGTGTGTGTGTCCGACGCCATCGGCCAACCCCGGCCCCCCGGGGTGACGCAAAAGCACAGGCCCGCTCTTGTATGATGTCGGGCTATTCGTAGTTCAATACACTAACCGCAGGAACGGGGAACAACTTGGATATCGTATTGCAGATCATCGACATGCTGCTGCACGTCGACAAACACCTCGGCGTCGTCATCCAGCAGTACGGCGGTTGGGTCTATGCCATCCTGTTCGCGATCGTGTTTGCGGAAACCGGCCTGGTCGTCTTGCCGTTCCTGCCGGGCGACTCGCTGCTGTTCATTGCCGGCGCGTTCTGCGCCACGGGCGCGATGAACGAGTGGGCGCTGATCGGCCTGCTGCTGACGGCGGCCATCAGCGGCAACACGGTGAACTACCTGGTTGGCAGCTGGATCGGCCCCAAGGTGTTCGATCACCACTGGCGCTTCCTGGATCAGGACGCGCTGCGCAAGACGCACAACTTCTATGAGCGTCACGGCGGCAAGACGCTGGTGATGGCGCGCTTCATCCCCATCGTGCGCACGTTCGCGCCGTTCGTGGCGGGCGTCTCGCAGATGACGTTCGCGCGGTTCCAGTTCTTCAACGTGGTGGGCGCGGTGACGTGGGTGGTCGGCCTGGTGTTCGCCGGCTACTTCTTCGGCAACCTGCCGTTCATCAAGCAATACCTGAACCTGATCGTGCTGGCGGGCATCGGCGCGGCCGTGGTGCCGCTGGTGCTGGGCGGTCTGTGGAAGCTCGTGCGCGGCAACGGCAAGCGCAACGCGTCGCAGGCCGAGCGCTGAGCGCCGAGAGCAAGCTCGGAAATACAAGGATGGGCGGCACCGCGTGGCAGCGGTCCGCCCATTTTTCATTTATCTCTGCGGCAAGACGCCGCTTGCGCCTGACCATCCTTGCCGCGTCGCGGCCGAGTTCTTTCAACGCCGGCGCCTTCGCCGACTGGCTACTGGCCATGTCCGTACGCGTGCAGGCCTGCCCGTCTCCAAGCTCCCTCCCACAAGAGGAGAATACTTTATTGTATTAAGTGTATACACGTAATGAATAAAGTGTCCTGAAAGGCGATACTGCACTCATTAAGTCCGTGGAGACATAATGAGACTTCCTCCCCTGGTCCGGCTCGCAACGCCTGCCGCCTCGCTTTTCGCGCTGCTCGGCGCCGCCTCTGCGCCTGCCGCCGGCCAGACGGATGGCGTGCAGATCTACGGTTTCATCAAGGAGAACGTCGAATCGATCCGGCTGTCCGGGAACGGTCGCAGCCAGTCGTTGTCGCGGCTGTCCAATGACCTGTCGGTGTTTGGCTTTCGCGGCAGCGAATCGCTGGGCGGCGGCAACAATGCCTTCTTCCAGATCGAGACGAACTTGCGCATGGACGGCACGGGCTCTGCACAGATCGGCGACCGCAATACAGCCGTCGGCCTTTCCGGACCCTGGGGGCAGTTCTGGATGGGGCAGTGGGAAATGCCGCTGCGCTATGTGTCGGTGTACAAGGTGGACCCGTTCACGGCGGGGATCTTTGCCTCGAACTCGATCATGGGCAATGGCTTTGTCACGGCGCCCAACGGCGCCTCGCCGCAGTCGTTCGACCGGCGCCAGCCCAACCTTGTGCAGTACGCCACGCCGGCCTGGGCCGGGCTGTCGGCACGCATCGCGCTGTCCATGCCCGAAAACCGCACGGCGACAACGGACCCGATCGCCTGGTCAGGCCTGGTCAGCTACGAGAGTAGCCAGTGGTACGCGGCCTGGGGCCACGAGTTCCACGGCGACTACTTCTATGGGGGTTCGCGCGACCATGCCGACCGGATCGGCCTGGTGTACAGCATAGGCGGCGCCAAACTGCGCGCCGCCTATGAGCGACTTAGCTACGAGCCCGCGCCGGGGCAGTCGGTACGACGCGACGCCTGGCAGGTCGCGGCGACATACGCGAGCGGGCCGCATACCTTCCGCGCCTCGTATACCTCCGCAGGCAATGCCCACGGCAACGCCACGCAGGCGGTCGGCGGCATCGGTTTGCCAAACACCGCATCGGGCGCGTGGCAGATGTCGCTCGGCTACGGCTATACGCTGTCCAAGCGCACGGAACTCTGGGCCGCCTATACACGCCTGGTCAACCATGGCACCGCCGGCTATAACCTGTCGGGCAATCCCGTCCCGGGCCTGAAGGCGGGCGATGCCGCGGGCGGCATCGGCCTGGGCATCACCCACAGCTTCTGAAAGGCCGCCAGACCGTTGGCGCTGCGTGGCCGTCACCTCAACTGAGGCTGCGGCTCATGTTGCGCAGCGCCGGCATGCGGTCGCGGATCTGCGTGGTGTCGGACGCATCCGGGCGCGCCGTCACGTAGGCTTCCAGGTCGGCCAGCGCGGGCCGGAAGCATTCCAGGTTGGCGTAGGCCAGGCCCCGGTCGCGCACTTCCTCGATCGATTCCGGCAGCAGGATCACCAGCCGGTTCTGCACCGCCAGCAGCCGCTGCCAGCGCGACTCCTGCAGGTAGATCGCCTTCAGGTTGCGCAGCATGCGGGCGATGATCTCCCGGTGGCTTGCCACCTGCAGGAACAGGCCCAGCGGCACCTGGTTCGGATCCGCGATGCCCTCGCGCTCCAGGTAAGGGTCCAGCATTTCCTGCAGCTGTTCCTTCGACAGCGTCTCGCCGGTCAGCGGGTCCAGCACGACCTCGCCGGCGGGAATCGACATCCTTACCAGGAAATGGTTGGGGAACGAGACCCCCTTCAACGGCAGCCCGATCTGCTGCCCCAGTTCCATGTACAGCACGGCCAGGGAGATCAGAATGCCGCGCCGCTGCTTGAGCACGACGTTCAGGTAGGAGTTGTCGGGGTCGTAGTAGTCGTTTGCGTTGGCGCCGAAGCCCAGGTCGCGATAGAAGAAATGATTGAGCAGTCGCAGCCGCTGGATGGCTGCGGTGCCCTCCGCGATCCGGCGCTTGAGCCGTACCGCGAGGACGTCGAGTGCCGCGAGTTCCGCCTGCAGGTCAAGATCGGGATAGGCGTCCTGGGCGATCGAGAGGGCGGTTTCGGTCAGCGGGATGCTGTTCTCGTCCGCCACGAGGCTGGCGAAGTAATCCAGGACTTTCGTGGTAGTCATCGCGGGTTCCTGATGCGGCGCAGATAAGGGGCGGCATCGGCAACTCCCGTAAGGGAATTCGGATGCTGCCCGTGTCTGGCCTTGGCCGTTTGACCTAGCCGGCTCTCCGCTTGAACGCGGAGTATCTCAGCCCCATGAGCCACAGTGTACCGAAGTACGCCACCGCCGCAAGTACCAGGCACGAGGCGAGCAGCGCCACGCGCAACAGCGGGGTGGCGCCCAGGCCGACCCAGTCGAAGTTGCGCGCGAGCCAGAGCAGCATGCCGGACAGGATCAGCACCGCGGCCATCAACTGCACGAGGAACAGGCCCCAGCCCGGCGCCGGCTTGTAGAAGCCGCGTCGGCGCAGGCCCCAGAACAGCAGCAGCGCGTTGACCGTTGCGCCGAAGCTGATGGACAGCGCCAGCCCGGCGTGGGCCAGGTGCGGCACGAACGCGTAGTTGGCTGCTTGCGTGATTACCAATACCAGCAGCGCGATCTTTACCGGCGTGCGGATGTCCTGGCGCGCGTAGAAGCCGGGCGCCAGGATCTTGATCAAGATGAGGCCGAGCAGGCCGACGCCGTAGGACACCAGCGCCTGGCGCGTCATCTCCACCGCGTGGGCGTCGAACTTTCCGTAGTGGAACAGCACCGCCGTCAGCGGCGTGCCGAACACCAGCAGGCCGACCGCGCACGGCACGGCCAGCAGGAATGTCAGGCGCAGGCCCCAGTCGAGCAGGCCGGAGTATTCGGCGCGGTTGTCGTCGGCGCTGGCCTTGGACAGGCTCGGCAGCAGGATCGTGCCAAGCGCCACGCCCAGCAGCGCGGTCGGGAATTCCATCAGGCGGTCGGCGTAGGTCAGGTACGAGACGCTGCCGGCGGCCAGGTGCGAAGCGATGTTCGTATTGATGATCAGGCTGATCTGCGCCACGGACACGGCCAAGAGGGCGGGCAGCATCTGCCGGATCACGCGACGCACGCCGGGGTCGGCCCATGCCGCGCGCACGTTGAAGCGGATGCGCGGCATCACGCCGAGCTTGCGCAGCGCCGGCACCTGGATGGCCAGCTGCAGGATGCCGCCCACCAGCACGCCCCAGGCCTGCGCGTAGATCGGCTGCTGCATGTGCGGCCCGACGAAGACGGCCGCGAAGATCAGGCACAGGTTCAGCAGCACGGGCGTGAAGGCGGGCACGGCGAACTTGCGCCAGGTGTTCAGGATGCCGGAAGCCAGGGCCACCAGCGAGATCAGGCCGATATACGGGAACATCACCCGCGTCATGAAGACCGCGGCGTCGTAGGTTTCGGTCTGCCCGCGAAAGCCCGTGGCGACCACGGTCATGACGAGCGGCGCACCGATGACCCCAAGCAGCGACACGCCCATCAGCGCCCAGGTCATCACCGTGGCGACGGCGTCGATCAGCACCTTGGTGTCGTCCTCGCCGCGACGGCTGTGGTACTCGTTCAGGATCGGCACGAATGCCTGCGAGAAGGCGCCTTCGCCAAAGATGCGCCGCAGCAGGTTGGGGATGCGGAAGGCCACGTTGAAGGCGTCGGTCATTTCCGAGGCGCCGAATGCACGGGCGATCAGGATTTCGCGCACCAGGCCGGTGATGCGCGAGAGCATCGTCAGACTGCTGATCGTGGCGAGCGCTTTGAGCAGGTTCAAGATGAATCGGGGAGCGGGTGGGTCGAGCGCGCAGGCGGGCGAGCCGGGCCGTGGCATCGTCTCTGACGCGTTCCGGCGCGCAAAGTTGCCGTAACGGCACGCCGGGCGGCGCCAAGCCGTGCAATGTGGCGCATATTATACGGATCGGGCCCGCCGGCCCCCTTGTGTGCGGCAATCGTGATGCGATCTTGCATGCCCGGCAATCCTGTGTGTATAATTGCCGATTCACAAGGATAGTTGCGTTCCGGATTCGCGTGTCTGTGCATCCCGGGTCGCTTGATGTGACTTAATAGTTGCGTCCCCCGAGGCACGCATTCAGCATTCAGGAAATCTAAGTAAATGGCAAATTCCGCACAAGCCCGCAAGCGCGCGCGCCAGGCCGTGGCTCAGAACGCTCACAACTCCAGCCTGCGCTCGCGTCTGCGCACCGCTGTCAAGGCCGTCCGCAAGGCGATCAGCGCCGGCGACAAGGCTGCAGCTGCCGAGATCTTCAAGAACTCGCAGACCGTGATCGACAGCATCGCCGACAAGAAGATCGTGCACAAGAACAAGGCTGCGCGTCACAAGTCGCGCCTGTCGGCCGCCATCAAGGCCATGGCCGTCTGATATCGGCATATGGGGCGGCTTCGGCGGCCCCAATGGCTGGTGTCGTGGGTTCCCCTAGGAGCCTGCAATGAAAAAGCTCGTCTTCGGACGAGCTTTTTTTGCATTCCGCATCTAGCGTCGCAGTGCGCGTGTCCGCGGGACAGGTTAAGGGGCTCAATCGAGCGAGCAGGCCTCCACAATCTGGAGATTGTTGTCGCGGGCGAAGTTCAGCACGAAGTCCAGCGCCTTGGGCTCGATGTCGCGCAGGCGCACATCCACCACCACGCTCTTGACGCCGCCGGCCATGACCGGGCGCACATAGGGGGAGTAGGTCAGGCGGGGGTCGCCGGTGTCACCCTCGGGGCGGAATTGCGCCATGACGCCGCACAGTCGCTCAGCCCAGTCGCTCGGACGAAAGGTCTTGCCTTCCTTGGTGATGCCTTGGATGAAGTATTCGCGAACATTGGGGTTCATGGGACTGCGGGTGGGGCTGACGACTCGACGGTAAACCCGCGGAACGGGCGCCCGTTTGACGCGGCCGGTGGGCGATTGGTTCGCTCGAATCCGGCCGGATGGCGGGGCGTCGGTCTGGGCGGGGGCACTTTTGATGCCGGCGGCGGGCGTCGGCAAGGGTATGCCGGGCCCCGCGTAAATCAGCGAGTATTATATCTTATATAAGACTTGCGCATATGCCGAAATCCTGTCAGAAACCTGTCAATGGCCGCCAGGCCGGGTTGGCCCGGACTCGCCAAAGCCGGAATAATCCCTTATGATTCTTGCAGTTAAATTGCGTAAGCGACGCGAAAGGCGGCTCCGCGACACGGCCAGGTCATGAATTTTTTGTGACGGCATGTCCCCCTCGGGCCGCCTTCCTTGTTTTATGAGCTCAACCCCGATCAAGCATTACCTCCAGTTCAGCGACCTGACTCCCGACGAGTACGAGTATCTGCTGGACCGCGCGCGGATCCTCAAGGCCAAGTTCAAGAACTACGAGACATGGCACCCGCTGCATGACCGCACGCTGGCCATGATCTTTGAGAAGAATTCCACGCGCACGCGCCTGTCCTTCGAGGCCGGCATCCACCAGTTGGGCGGCCACGCGGTGTTCCTCAATACCCGCGATTCGCAGCTTGGCCGCGGCGAGCCGATCGAGGACGCGGCCCAGGTGATCTCCCGCATGGTGGATATCATCATGATCCGTACGTTCGGGCAGGACATCATCGAACGCTTTGCCGCGCATTCGCGCGTGCCGGTGATCAACGGGCTGACCAACGAATACCATCCGTGCCAGGTGCTGGCCGATGTGTTCACGTACATCGAGCAGCGCGGCAGCATTCGCGGCAAGATCGTGGGGTGGATCGGCGACGCCAACAACATGGCTTACACCTGGATCCAGGCCGCCGAGCGCCTCGGCTTCACGTTCCATTTCTCGGCGCCGCCGGGCTACCAGCTCGATCCGGTCATGGTGCCGGCGTCGGCGGCGGGCCTGGTCAAGGTCTTCGACGATCCGCTGGCCGCCTGCCAGGGCGCGGACCTGGTGACCACGGACGTCTGGACGAGCATGGGCTTCGAGGCCGAGAACGAGGCCCGCAAGCGTGCGTTCCAGAACTGGATGGTCACCACCGCCATGATGGATCGCGCCAATGCCGACGCGCTGTTCATGCACTGCCTGCCGGCGCACCGCGGCGAGGAAGTCGAGGCCGCCGTGATCGACGGTCCCAAGAGCGTCGTGTGGGACGAGGCCGAGAACCGGCTGCATGTGCAGAAGGCGCTGATGGAATTCCTGCTCTGCGGCCGCTACTGATTCCGTGCCGCAAACAGAAAGAGGGGCCGCACGGCCCCTCTTTTTGCGTGGATCGCCCGCTGGTGCAGCGGCGCGCATCTTCGCCCGCCCCTATTCAATTCAGTGAGGAGAACGAGAGTGAGCCAGTTCGATAACGTGTCCGTCGTCAAGAAGGCCAACCTGTACTTTGACGGCAAGTGCGTGAGCCATACCGTGTTGTTTGCCGACGGCACCCGCAAGACGCTGGGCGTGATTTTCCCGTCCAGCCTGACGTTCAACACCGGCGCGCCGGAAATCATGGAAGTCAACGCGGGTGTCTGCCGCGTGAAGCTTGCCGGCGCCGACGCATGGCAGACCTACGGCGCCGGCGAGCAGTTCAGCGTGCCGGGCAACAGCAGCTTCGACATCGAGGTGACGGAAACCCTCGACTACGTCTGCCACTTTGCCTGAGTAGCGTGATGAGCCCGGCCTAGGCGCTCGCCTGGAGGCCGTCCGGCAGGATGACCGGTTCGGGCTCGATTCGCACGCCGAAGCGCGCTTCCACCGCATCGGCAATCCGGCCGGCCAGCGCGAGCAACGCGCGGCCGTCGCCGCCGCCGTGGTGGACCAGTACCAGCGCCTGCTTGCCGTAGACGCCCACCGGGCCGTCGCTCCGTCCCTTGAAGCCGCACTGGTCGATTAGCCAGCCGGCCGCCAGCTTGAAGCTGCCATCTGGCTGCGGGTAGCTGACGAGGTTGGGATGGCGATCGAGCAGGGCGTCTCGCTGCGTGGCGCTGACCAACGGATTCTTGAAGAAGCTGCCGGCGTTGCCGATCCTGGCCGGATCGGGCAGCTTGCGCGTGCGGATGGCGATCACCGCGTCGCGGACCCGCGCGGCATCCATCGGTGCGCCGTCGAGCTCGCGCGCCAGTTCGCCATAGGCGAGCACGGGCTGCCAGTGCCGCGGCAGGCGCAGCGTGACGGACGTGATGATGTAACGGTCGCGGCCTGCCTGCTTGAACAGGCTGTCGCGATAGCCAAAGGCGCACTGCGCGAGATCCAGCCTCACGAACTCGCCGGTCTGCCGATCATAGGCGCGCAGCCACGCGAAGCGCTCGCGCAACTCCACGCCATACGCGCCGATATTCTGGATCGGCGCCGCGCCGGCCGTGCCGGGGATCAGCGCAAGGTTTTCCAGCCCGGGCATGCCTTCGTCCACGGTGCGGGCCACGAGCGTGTTCCAGGTCTCGCCGGCGCCGGCGGTCACCAGCCAGTCGTCATCCGTGGTGGCGACGTCGTAGCCGGGGATTTCCATCAGCAGCACCAGTGCATTGAGGTCATCGGTCAGCACCACATTGCTGCCGCCTCCCAGCACCACGAGCGGCAGGCCGTGCGCGCGCGGATCGGCTAGCGCCGCCAGCAGGTCGTCTTCGCTGCGCACATGCACGGCAAAGCGCGCGCGGACGTCGAATCCGAATGTATTGTGGCGACGCAGGGGATAGAATTCGTGGAAATCTGCCATGCAAGGGAAAGGTGACGAGGCCGCCGCTGCCGGTGTCCCGGCGACCCTGGACTGCGGTGCAGGCAGGATTATACGGAACTGACGCCGGCGCCCGCGATGGCGCCGCGCGTTCCTGGCATACGGAATCACAAGGAGAATGCAATGCCGTCGTTTGACGTAGTGTGCGAAGCGAACATGGTCGAGGTGAAGAATGCGGTCGAACAGGCCAACAAGGAGATCTCGACCCGCTTCGATTTCAAGGGCTCGGACGCGCGGGTCGAGCACAAGGAGAACGAGTTGACCGCGTTCGCCGACGATAACTTCAAGCTGGATCAGGTCAAGGACGTGCTGATCAACAAGATGGCCAAGCGCAACGTGGACGTGCGCTTCCTGGACTATGGCAAGATCGACAAGATCAGCGGCGACAAGGTCAAACAGGTCATCACCATCAAGAAGGGCGTGACCGGCGACCTGGCCAAGAAGATCGTGCGCATGATCAAGGACAGCAAGATCAAGGTGCAGGCCAGCATCCAGGGCGATGCGGTGCGCGTCACGGGCACCAAGCGCGACGACCTGCAGAGCGTGATTGCGATGTTGCGAAAGGACGTGTCGGAAGCCCCGCTGGACTTCAACAACTTCCGCGACTGATCTGTCGCAGCATGCCGGCCGGGAGCGGGATCACCCCGGCCGCGCAAGGGCTAGCGCGCCTGCGGCAGCCCGCCGATCTTCGCGCCGGCCCGAATGCCCTTCTGCGCGAACCACCCCTTGTTCATCTCCAGCGCGTAGCGCACCGCCGCCTTCGGGCAGTGGTTGGCCTCGCTCTGCGGCGCCATGTCCTCGATGTTCACGATGCTGCCGTCGTCGGCCAGGAAGGCGATCGACAGCGGCAGGTTCGTGTTCTTCATCCAGAAGCAGTGCCCGGCCTTTTCCTCGAAGACGAACAGCATGCCCGAGTTGGCCGGCATGGACTGGCGATACATGAGCCCCTGCTGGCGTGCCGCGGGCGTCGCGGCGACTTCCGCCTGAATGGCGTACATCCCGGCGGTCAGCGGGACCACGGGAAGCGCGGCCTGCGCGTGCGCGGCGCCGGTGAAGGCGGCCGTCATGACCAGCGCGACGGTGCAGCGGGAGGCGAGGGGCTTCAGGACATTGGGCATGACAAAGACGGGTAAGGGTCGGGCGCGGCTGCAGCCGCAAGCATAGCGCAGGCCGCTGGCGCTTTTGCACCGTGCTTGCCGCGCGGGCATAAAAAAAGCAGGCTGCTTTCGCAACCTGCTTTCGACGTTCCGCCGGCGACGCTGCCGCGCGGCGGAGCGAAGCGCAGCCTTACTGAGCGGCAGGAGCCGAAGCTGCAGCCTTCTTCGACTTCTTGGTGCTCTTCTTCTTGGTGGACTTCTTCGAGGTGTCCTTGGCAGCCGGAGCGGCAGCGGCCTTCTCAGCGGGAGCGGCAGCGGCGGCCGGAGCCGAGGCTTGGGCGAAGGCGCCGGTAGCGAACAGGCCGACAACCAGGGCAGCGATCAGTTTCTTCATTGCATTTACCTCGAAATTTGAATGTACTCGGAAGGAGTGACCCGCGATTGACGTGTCACCGACAAAAACGAGGCCCGTGAATTCGGCGTTGACCTGCTATTTGTTAGATTTTGTAACGACACGCATACGGGGCCGGCCAGACCTCTGTGCTGTTCGCGGTGAAGGCTCTGGCTTGCGGTGGCCGTCACGCGTGTCTCGCCGTTCGCCGCGAGTCGGCATCGTCCCGGCGCGCGGGGTCGGCAGGCCCAGCGTGTCTGGCGAAATCTCGCACCACTCGCCAGGCGCGAGTCCCAGCGCTTCCAGGTCGACGCGTCCGATCTTCACACGCACCAACCGCAGCGTCGGAAAGCCGACGGCGGCCGTCATGCGCCGCACCTGCCGGTTCTTGCCCTCGCGGATCTCCAGCTCCAACCAGCTTGTCGGGATGGCGGCGCGGTAGCGTACCGGCGGATTGCGCGGCCAGAGGTCGGCAGGAGCCTCGATGGCGCGGACCTTTGCCGGCAACGTTCGGAAATCGCCGAGGTCAACGCCGTGCCGTAGTTTGTCGAGTGCTGCGGCATCGGGGATGCCTTCCACCTGCGCAAGATAAGTCTTGGCGAGCTTGTGGTGTGGGTCGGCAATGCGCGCCTGCAGGACGCCGTCATCGGTCAGCAGCAGCAGGCCCTCGCTGTCGGCGTCGAGCCTGCCCGCCGGATAGACGCCGGGCACCGGCACGCAATCCGCCAGCGTCGGCCGCGACGGGTGTGCGGAGAACTGGCTCATGGTGCCAAACGGCTTGTTCAGGGCAATCAGGGTCATGGGGCGCAAGTATGCCCGAGCGCGCGGCCGCTGCCGCGCCGTCTCCTGGCATGCGACGGCTGGCGGATGACGAAATTCTGCTGCATAATACGAAATCAGTCTTGTGTCTTATATAAGACTACCGTGATGCGGTGCAACAAGGACGCCTCGGAACGCCCGCTACAATGCCAAGCGCTGCCCGCATCACGCCGCCCGGTCACGAACCCGGCGGCCGTCACAACCCCCGTTCCGTACTGGAGACGTCATGTATCAACACATCAAGGTTCCGGCCGGCGAGAAGATCACGGTCAACCAGGACTTTTCGCTCAACGTTCCGGACAATCCGATCATTCCCTACATCGAAGGCGACGGTACGGGCTTCGATATCACCCCGGTGATGATCAAGGTGGTCGACGCCGCAGTGGCCAAGGCCTACGCCGGCAAGCGCAGGATCTCGTGGATGGAGATCTACGCCGGCGAGAAATCGACCAAGGTCTACGGCCCGGACGTGTGGCTGCCGGACGAAACCCTGCAGGTCCTCAAGGACTACGTGGTGTCGATCAAGGGCCCGCTGACGACCCCGGTGGGCGGCGGCATCCGCTCGTTGAACGTGGCGCTGCGCCAGCAACTGGACCTGTACGTCTGCCTGCGCCCGGTGCGTTACTTCAAGGGCGTGCCTTCGCCGGTGCGCGAACCGGAAAAGACCGATATGGTGATCTTCCGCGAGAACTCGGAAGACATCTATGCCGGCATCGAATGGGAAGCCGAGAGCGACCAGGCCAAGAAGCTGATCGCCTTCCTGCAGAACGAGATGGGCGTGAAGAAGATCCGCTTCCCCGAGACTTCGGGCATCGGCATCAAGCCGGTATCGAAGCAGGGCACGCAGCGCCTGGTGCGCAAGGCCATCCAGTACGCGATCGACAACGACAAGCCGTCGGTGACGATTGTGCACAAGGGCAACATCATGAAGTTCACCGAGGGCGGCTTCCGCGACTGGAGCTACGAACTGGCCCAGAAGGAATTTGGCGCCGAGCTGATCGACGGCGGCCCGTGGTGCAAGTTCAAGAACCCGAAGACCGGCCGCGAGATCGTGGTCAAGGACGCCATCGCCGACGCCTTCCTGCAGCAGATCCTGCTGCGCCCGGCCGAGTACTCGGTGATCGCCACGCTGAACCTGAACGGCGACTATGTCTCCGACGCGCTGGCTGCGCAGGTGGGTGGCATCGGCATCGCCCCGGGTGCGAATCTGTCGGACTCGGTGGCCATGTTCGAGGCAACCCACGGCACCGCGCCGAAGTACGCCGGCAAGGACTACGTGAACCCCGGTTCCGAGATCCTCTCGGCCGAAATGATGCTGCGCCACATGGGCTGGACGGAAGCGGCCGACCTGATCATCGCCTCGATGGAAAAGTCCATCCTGTCGAAGAAGGTCACCTATGACTTCGCCCGCCTGCTGGAAGGCGCGACGCAAGTGTCGTGCTCCGGCTTTGGTCAGGTGATGATCGACAATATGTAAGATCGCCGCCGGCATTGTCCTGCCAGCCCCGAAACCCCGGCGCCGCAAGGCGTGCCGGGGTTTTCTCTTTCTTGGCGGCGAACGGTGCGAATGTCGGGGATTGGACCGTTGTCGGTGCATGTGCGACCATGCCTTGCTGGTATGACATCAGCGGGGCCGGTGCCATGGCTGCCCGGTAAGACATGGGCGACCGCTTGCGCTGGGCCACTTGATTCGCTATATCGGAAGACGTTGACATCAGAACGAAAGGAGCTCGCCATGGAAGACCCGTTCCGCCGCCCGGCCCTGGGCACCGCCGTCTACTACCTGAACCCACTGGCTGCGCTGGACTGGCTGGAACGGGCGTTCGGTTTTGCCCGGACGATGCTGATTACCGATCCGGAAGGGCGGCTGGCGCATGCCGAGATGCGGTTTGGCGATGGCTACCTGATAGTGGGCGCCGAATGGGCGGACTACACGGCCAGCCCGGGGTCGACCGGCGGCAAGAATACCCAATCCGTGCACGTGCTCCTGCAGGATGGCATCGACGCCCACTGCGAGCGTGCCCGCGCCGCCGGCGCGGTCATCGTGCGTGAGCCGGTGGACGAGTTCTATGGCGATCGCGTCTATGCGGCGCGGGACCCGGAGGGCCATGTCTGGAGCTTCGGACAGTCCGTGCGCAAGGTGTCGCGCGAGGAAGCCGAGCGGGCCAGCGGGCTGAAGATCGATGGCTGGCCGTGAAGGGCAGGAATAGCAGGCCGCGGGCAGGCTGCGCCGGGCCTGCCGAGAAGCAAGAAGCCCGGCGCGAGGCCGGGCTTCTTGTCGGATGCGGCAGCGTTGCGCTGTTGTAGCGGGCGACTGGCTGGCGGTTTGGTCAAACCGTCGGCCATGTGCCCGGATCCCGTTCCGGGGGAGTTCCCCCCGCATCCTGGGTGACCGCCGCGGACTCTGTCGGCCGGTGCGGTCGCGGCGCGCTTAGGCGGCGTCCTGGATGTTGGTGGCCTGTTTGCCTTTGGGACCTTGCACCACGTCGAAAGAGACGCGCTGCCCTTCCTTCAGCGTCTTGAAGCCGTTCATCTGGATTGCCGAAAAGTGCGCAAACAGTTCTTCTTCGCCCTCGTCCGGCTTGATGAACCCGAAGCCCTTGGCGTCATTGAACCATTTGACGATACCGCTTGCCATATACTCCCCCAACGAAATTGCAGATTTCAAGCGGGGAAACCGTTGGCCAGCCGATGACACGACGTTCGGCGCCATGCCTGCCGCCCGGGATCGGATGCGGCCGGCCATGACGCGCGGCGTGTGAAATACGAGTGGCGGCCAGCCTTGCCGCTGGCACGCCGCCGGGATCGTGGGCCTCCCTGCTCACGGAATCATCCTGGCCTGCCTTGTTTGATTTGGCTCGCTGGCCGCCCGGGATGCGCGATTGATTTTTCTGTCAAACCCAACCCCTGTCAAGCTGGCAGATTCCCCACTCGGCGAAGGGTGTGGCGGGATTGAAACGGCCACTGGTGGTACCTTTGCGAAAGAACGGAGGGCCGCCGCGGCATGCACCGCCCGCGTGCATCGGGCTGCCTTTGCGCCGGAAATCCGGCGGGTGCCGCTCTTGAATCCGGCGCCTCCTCCCCAAATTGCAGAGTTGTCAGTAAGGGTTAGAATAAAGCCATGGCTACACGGCTGGCGAATGTCCCACAACGCGAAGCAGGCACCGTACTGGAGCGGAAAGAGCAAGCGCTCAAGCCGCCGGCCATGTACAAGGTGGTGCTGCTCAACGACGACTACACTCCGATGGAGTTCGTCGTGATGATCCTGCAGCAGTATTTCAGCAGGGACCGGGAAACGGCGACGCAGATCATGCTCACGGTTCATCGGGAAGGCAAGGGCGTCTGCGGTATCTATACCAGGGATATCGCGGCGACAAAGGTTGAGTTGGTGTCAACGCATGCACGGCAGGCGGGCCACCCTCTGCAGTGCGTGATGGAGGAAGCATGATTGCGCAAGAACTGGAAGTCAGCCTGCACATGGCATTTGTTGAGGCCCGGCAGGCACGCCACGAGTTCATTACCGTGGAGCACCTGCTGCTGGCGTTGCTGGACAACCCCACGGCGGCGGAAGTCTTGCGCGCCTGCGCGGCCAATATCGAGGACCTGCGCACCAGCCTGAAGAACTTCATCGCGGACAATACCCCGGTCGTCCCGGGCACCGATGAGGTCGATACCCAGCCGACGCTCGGTTTCCAGCGCGTGATCCAGCGCGCGATCATGCACGTCCAGTCCACCTCCAACGGCAAGAAGGAGGTCACTGGCGCCAACGTGCTGGTCGCTATCTTCGGCGAGAAAGACTCCCATGCGGTCTACTACCTGCAGCAGCAGGGCGTGACGCGCCTGGATGTGGTCAACTTCATCAGCCACGGCATCCGCAAGGACCAGGCGGAACCGGCCAAGCATGGCGACGGCGCGGCCGAAGGCGAGGGCGGCGACGGCAAGGAAAGCCCGCTCGAGCAATACACGCAGAACCTGAACGCGCTGGCGCGTGCCGGCAAGATCGACCCGCTGATCGGCCGCGAGTCCGAGGTCGAGCGCGTGGTGCAGGTGCTGTGCCGCCGGCGCAAGAACAATCCGCTGCTGGTGGGCGAGGCCGGCGTCGGCAAGACCGCCATTGCGGAGGGCCTGGCCTGGCGCATCACCAAGAACGAGGTGCCCGACATCCTGGAAAAGGCGGTCGTGTACTCGCTCGACATGGGCGCGCTGCTGGCGGGCACCAAGTACCGTGGCGACTTTGAACAGCGCCTGAAGGGTGTGCTGAAGTCGCTCAAGGACAGCCCTAACGCCATCCTGTTCATCGACGAGATCCACACGCTGATCGGCGCGGGCGCGGCCTCGGGTGGCACGCTTGACGCGAGCAACCTGCTCAAGCCGGCGCTGTCGTCGGGCCAGCTCAAGTGCATCGGTGCGACCACTTTCACGGAATACCGCGGCATCTTCGAGAAAGACGCGGCGTTGTCGCGTCGTTTCCAGAAAATTGACGTGGTTGAGCCGTCGATCGACCAGACGGTGCAGATCTTGCGCGGTCTGAAGTCGCGCTTCGAGGAGCACCACGGCGTCAAGTACGCGGCTGCGGCGCTGACGGCTGCGGCCGAACTATCGGCGCGGTTTATCACGGACCGGCATTTGCCCGATAAGGCTATCGACGTCATCGATGAGGCTGGCGCGGCGCAACGCATCCTGCCCAAGTCCAAGCAGAAGAAGACCATTGGCAAGGGCGAGATCGAGGACATCGTGTCCCGCATCGCCCGCATTCCGCCGCAGAGCGTCAACCAGGACGATCGCAGCAAGCTGCAGACCCTGGAGCGCGACCTGAAGTCGGTGGTGTTCGGTCAGGACCCGGCCATCGAGGCCCTGGCGTCGGCCATCAAGATGTCGCGTGCCGGCCTCGGCAAGACCGACAAGCCGATCGGCTCGTTCCTGTTCTCCGGCCCCACCGGCGTGGGCAAGACCGAGGTCGCCAAGCAGCTCGCGTTCATCATGGGCATCGAGTTGCTGCGCTTCGACATGTCCGAATACATGGAGCGTCACGCCGTCAGCCGCCTGATTGGCGCGCCTCCGGGCTACGTGGGCTTCGACCAGGGCGGCCTGCTGACCGAGGCCGTGACCAAGAAGCCGCACTGCGTGCTGCTACTGGACGAAATCGAAAAGGCGCACCCGGATATCTTCAATATCCTGCTGCAAGTGATGGACCATGGATCGCTGACCGACAACAACGGCCGGCGCGCCGACTTCCGCAACGTGATCATCATCATGACCACCAACGCGGGGGCGGAAACCATGAACCGCGCCACGATCGGCTTCACCAGTTCGCGCGAGCAAGGCGACGAGATGGCCGACATCAAGCGCATGTTCACGCCGGAGTTCCGCAACCGGCTGGATGCGATGATCAGCTTCCGCTCGCTGGACGAGGAAATCATCCTGCGCGTGGTCGACAAGTTCCTGATGCAGTTGGAAGAGCAACTGCACGAGAAGAAGGTCGAGGCGTCGTTCAGCGACAGGCTGCGCAAGTTCCTGGCCCACAAGGGCTTCGACCCGCTGATGGGCGCGCGGCCGATGCAGCGCCTGATCCAGGACCTGATCCGCAAGGCGCTGGCGGACGAACTGCTGTTCGGCAAGCTGGTGTCCGGAGGGAAGGTCGTCGTCGATCTCGACGAGCAGGATCAGGTCAAGCTGGACTTCTCCGAGGCCGATCCGGAACCGCCGGAGGCACCGGAAAGCGAACAGCGCGCCGAGGCGTAATCGAAAACTGGCGCGAGTTGCCTGCAACGCATGGCATCTTCGGGCAAAATACAGGGCGGCGGCCATGCCGCCCTTTCTTTTTTGCCCAGGCAATCGCGGCCTTGCCGCCATCACTGCCTCCGTCCGAGTTCCTGATGTCCCTCTCCGACCGCATGCGGCTGCGCCGCATGCTGCTCAAGTCGCTGCCACTGAGCGCGGTGCCTCTGCCGATGTTGTCGACACCGGCCCGCGCCGTCACAGCCGCGGGTGCTGAACCCGCCGGGTCCCGCCCGATCGCGATGGTGCTGCCGTTACCGCCGGGAGGCAGCGTCGACATCGTGGCGCGCCAGTTGCAGCCGGGACTCAGGAGCGTGCTGGGCCAGTCGGTCGTGATCGACAACAAACCGGGTGCCGGCGGCTTGATCGCGACCAGCACGGTGGCGCGCTCGCGGCCCGACGGCAATACGCTGCTGATGGCGTTCGACACGCACGCCATCAATCCCTTCGCCTACCGGCAACTGCCCTACGACACGTTTCGCGACTTCAGCCCGATCTCGCAACTGGTGCGCTTCCCGCTGGTGGTCGTCGTGCATCCATCGCTACCGGTCGCCAATGTGCGCGAACTGGTGGCATTGGCGAGGAGCCGCCCGGAGGGCGTGCGCTACGCCTCGTCCGGCATCGGCAGCCTGAGCCAGTTGGCCGCCGAGGCGCTGGCGACCGATGCCGGCGTGCGTCTTCTGCACGTGCCATACAAGGGCGGCGGCCCGGCTGTCCAGGCGGTGCTGGGCAATGAGGTCGACGTCTTCTTCAGCAGCTACGCCGCTGTGCAGCCGCACATCGCCGCGCACACGGTCAAGGTGCTTGGCACGACGGGCACGGCGCGGTTGCGCCAGTTGCCGCAGGTGCCGACGGTGGCGGAGCAGGGCTTCCGCGGCTTCGAGGCCTATTCCTGGATCGGGGTGTTTGGCCCGGCCGGCATGGCGCCGACGACGGTCGACCGCATCCACGATGCCCTGGTGGACGCGCTGCATCAGGCGCGCGTGGTCGATGCGCTGGCCGCGCAAGGGTTTGAGGTCGTCGCGGGCAGCCCGGCGGATTTGGGTAGCCTGGTGCGCCATGAATACGACAAGTGGCGGGCCGTGGCCCGCAAGGCCAGTATCCAGTTCGATTGATGGCAAGCGGCCGAGGAGCGGGCCAGGGAGTTGACGACGCCATGACGATGCACGCCGTATCTTTCGACCACGCGGTGGTGGTCTGTCCCGATCTCGATGCCACTGCGCAAGGCTGGCGCGATCTCGGCTTTACGCTGACGCCGCGCGGCTTTCATACGCTCGGGTCGCAGAACCATTGCATCATGCTGGGCAGCGACTACCTGGAGCTGCTCCACGTCACCGCGCCAAGTCCGAGCCGGCAGTATTACTGGGACGCGCAGGCGAGCGGCGGCGGCTGCGCGGCGATGTCATGCAAGACCGGCGACGCCTTCGCCACGGCGACCCACCTGCGCAAGGGCGGCTGGCATGCGTCCGAGGCGATCGAATTCTCCCGCCCGGTCCGCCTGGAAGACGGCAGCGAGCATCCCGCCACGTTCCGCGTGACAGCCGTCGACGACGCGCCCGGCGCGCGCTACTTTGTCTGCGAGCATCGCACGCCCGAGTTGCTGTGGCGGCCCGAGTGGATGGCGCACGCCAACGGCGCACAGGGAATCGCGGCGATGTTCCTGGTAGTGGCGCCGGCGCTGGTGGAGGCGGCCGGCCGCCCCTATGCCGAACTGACGGGCGGGCAGTTGTCGCACCCGGGCGAGCCAATCTCCAGCCTGTCGATGTGCCGCCCCCGCCCGGGTG
>JACXTT010002566.1_pt1 | contig 28652 bp, 23 predicted proteins | sample 9270951 | NCBI WGS metagenome assembly JACXTT01 (sample SAMN15532306, study PRJNA645909) | rock metagenome | isolation source: weathered quartz diorite | place: Puerto Rico | collected 2017-06-21 | reverse complement strand
GGGGCTCGCGAGCAGGTGAAGGGCAGGATGCCCTTCGCCGTCCGCTCGCGGAGCGTCGGCGGCGCCAGGATGGCGCCGCCCAGCGGCCCCGCGCGATGCACCCCACCGGGTGCCCGCCCGAACTCGAACGGCCGGCGCCGGCCTTGCTCGTCAGCGGGTCGGAGGTGCTGGGACGGGGGTGCTTGTGGGGGACTCGACGAGCGCGTCGTGGAGCGCTCGGACGGCGTCGTCGCAGCGGTCGTTCGGCACGCGAAAAATCAGGCCGGCAGGCGTGGTGCGCAGCGCGATGAGGGGAATGCCCGCCCGCTCCAGCGCATGCTCGGCGCTCACGGCGGCGTCCGCCCCGAGGCCGAGGCCCACGGCGGAGACGAATGCGGCGCCGTGCTCGATCGACAGCCGCCACTCGCCGCCGGGTCCGCGCAGCTCGCGGAAGCGGGCCTTGAGCGATTCGGCGTCGTCACCGTCCCCGATCCACGCAATCGCCCCGTGGGCGTCACTGGCTTGCTCGTGGGCGATCAGCTCGAGCTCCGGGTACTCCGCCGCCACCGCGGCGATCATCTCACGCGCCTCGCCTCGCCCTCCCGCGGTGCCCTCCGCGAGCACGACCGTTACGTCCTTGCGGTGGGTGATCGCCGTAACGCGTCCGCCTTCCATCGAATCCTCCTCGATCCACGTGCCGTCGCCGTCGTCGAACGACGAGCGCACGATGAGCGGCACGCGGTACCTCGCCGCCAGGTCGACACAGCGCGCATGCAGCACGCGCCCGCCCAGGTGAGCGAGCGCCGAGCACGTCGCGTAGGACATCCTCGGAATCACTCGCGCTCCGGGGGCGACGCGCGGGTCTGCCGTGAGCACCCCGGGGACGTCGGTGTACACCTCGCAACGCGCGGGTCCCAGGGCCGCCGCCAAGGCCACCGCGGTGGTGTCGGATCCGCCGCGACCGAGGGTCGTGATCTCCTTGGTCCGTGGGTTCACGCCTTGGAACCCGGCGACGATCGCCACTTGCCCGGCCGCGAGCGCCGCGCGGATTCGCTCCGGCCGGATGTCCACGATTCGCGCCGCATTGTGTGCGCCGTCGGTGAGGATGCCGCTTTGGGACCCCGTGAACGAGATCGCCTCGACGCCCAGGTCGTGCAGGGCCATGGCGAGCAGCGCCATCGACACCCGCTCGCCGACGGTGAGCAGCATGTCGAGCTCGCGGGCGCGCGGGTGTGGCGAGACGCGCCGGGCGAGCGAGACCAGCTCGTCCGTAGTGTGGCCCATCGCCGACACGACGACCACGGTGTCGAGACCCGACCGGCGCGCGGTGGCCACCCGTTGAGCGACGGCGCGAATGCGCTCGGGTCCGTCGACGGACGTGCCGCCGTATTTCTGAACGATCAGGGACATGGCCGGCGATAGATACGGGAATTGGCCGCCGAGTGCACGCGCGCGAGCGGGACGCGCCCGAGCGAACGGCCGAAGCCGATGCTACGGGCGACCTTGACGCTCTCGGGCCCCCTGCATAGAATCCGCTCGCCATTTGGGCGGCTTGAGCGGAAGTAGCTCAGCCCGGTAGAGCTCCACCTTGCCAAGGTGGTTGTCGCGGGTTCAAATCCCGTCTTCCGCTCCATCGTCCGGGGCCGGCGCGCGCCGGCCCCGGTTCCGCTTCACGGCCCGGAGGTCGCGTGAGCCCATCGTCCCGACAGGACCGCGCCGCCGTCGAGCGGGCGGTGGCCGATCTGATCCGCGGGCTCGGACTCGACGCCGGCCGAGATCCCGAGCTCGAGCGCACTCCGAGGCGCGTCGCCGAGTTCTACGCCGAGGCGTTCGCGGGCCTCGATCCCGAGCGGGAACCGCATCCGGTCACGTTTCCGCACACCGGCGGCGAGGACCTCGTGGCGATCCGGGACCTGGAATTCCATTCGATCTGCGTGCATCACCTCGTGCCGTTCTTCGGCAGAGCCACGATCGCCTACGTGCCCGGCGATCGCATCGTCGGGATCAGCGGCCCGGCTCGTCTGCTCGACTGGTACGCGCGACGGCCGCAGCTCCAGGAGCGGATCACCGCCCAGGTGGCCGATCACCTCGAGCGCCTGCTCGCGCCGCGTGGCGTCGCCGTCGTGCTCGAGGCTCGGCATCTATGCATGGAGATGCGGGGCGTCCGCGGCCGCGGGCGGATCGAGACCCGCACGTTGCGCGGCGTCCTCGCCGAGCCGCGCTGGGTGACGGCGCTGGGACTCGCGCGCTCCTGACGGGGTGGCCGTGAGCCCCGAGATCGTGATCGTCGGCGCCGGGCCGGCCGGCGTGTCAGCGGCGCTGTGGGCACGCTCCCGCGAGCTCGACGTACTGGTGATCGAGGCGGGGCAAGAGCCGGGAGGGCAGCTCCACCACGTTCACTTCGAGCCGCGCGACCTGCCCGGCAGCCGCGGCGAGCACGGGCCCGCGCTGGCAGCGGTGTATGCCGCGCAGCTGCGCGACGCCGGCATCGCCGTGCGTTTCGGCGTGACTGCGGCCGCGCTCGCGAACGACGCGTCGGGACGACGCGCGGCGATCGTGACGGCGGACGGCGAGCGGCTCGAGGCGGAATCGGCGCTCATCGTCACCGGCGCGCGCCGCCGTCGTCTCGAGGTGCCCGGCGAGCGTGAGCTCGAGGACCGCGGCGTGTCGTTCTCCGCCACCCGGGATCGTGACCGCCTGAGGGATCGCCCGGCGGCGGTCGTCGGCGGAGGCGACGCGGCGTTCGAGAACGCGCTGATCCTGGCCGCCGCGGGGTGCCCCGTCACGCTGATCGCGCGGGGGACGCCGCGGGCGCGAAAGGAATTCCAGGCGCGCGTTGCGGCCGAGCCGCGGATTCGAGTGCTCGAGAACACCCGCGTCGAGGCGATCGCCGGGGGTGACCATGTCGAAGCGCTCGTGCTCGCAGGGCCGGCCGGCGAGTCGCGGCTCGCGGTCGAGGGCGTGGTGATCAAGGTGGGTGAGGTGCCGAACACCGAATGGTGCCGCGACGCGGTCGAGCTCGATGGCGACGGATTCGTTCGGGTCGACGCCCGGTTCCGTACGTCGCGAGTGCGGGCGTGGGCCGCGGGTGACGTGGTGCGGCCGCGGGTGCCCTCGATCGCCGTCGCGATCGGCACGGCGGCGCTCGCGGTGGCCGACGCCCGCACGGAACTGAGAGGCGGCTGAGGTGGCCGCGCCGAGGCCGCCCACCGGCGTTCGCGGGGCGGCCGCGGCGCGGCGTCAGTCGGGTTGGTGCTCGCGGCGCAGCAGGTCGTTGACGGTTTTGACCGGATTGAACACGGCGAGCGGCACCTCGACGAACACGGTGTTCCAAGCCGCCATGCCGCCGTTCCACAGCCCCGGACGCTCCAGGGCGATGAGATCACGACCGCCCGCGGAGCGCCGGGTCACGATGACGGCGTCCGCATCGACGAAGCGCGCCAGCTCGAAGCGGCGTCCCAGCGAGTCGTCGAGCGCGCAGGCCATGAACACCGGGTTGAAGTGGGTCGCCGCCCGGAAGATCGCCCATTGGGCGTCGTCCCCGGCGCGAATCTGGGCGCTCTCGACGATCTGGCGGGTGACGCCGGCGTCGCGGCCACGCACCCAGAACGGGCCGCCGCCCGGCTCGCCGGTGTTGGGCACCATCCCGCAGACCCTAAGCGGCCGGTCGAGCAGCGCCCGCAGCTCATCGCGCGACAATGCCGCAGCGGCGGAGCCGCCGACGAACCCCGCATCGTCGACGAACCGGTGCGCCTCCGCCACCGCGCCGCCGTCCTCCGGGTCGGCGAGTCGCCGCACGAGCGCGTGGCTGCGATCGCGCCGCTCGCACAGCCGCCCGACGATGGCGCGCGTCCACTCGAGGGTCGGCGCGCGATACGGCTCGGCGGCGACGTTGTCGATGTTCTTGATCATCGCGAGGGCTGCCGGTGCGCGGGCGAGGTTGCCGAGCAACGCGCCATGCCCCGCCGGTCGCAGCACGAGCAGACCGTCGTTGCCGCGGAACGGCTCGCCGGCGCCGTCGATGGCGAGCGTGTCGGTGGCCGGGTCCTGCACCGAGAACTCCACGTCCCACCGCAGGCGATCGGACGCTCGGCGTGCGCGAAAGCGCTCGAGCGTCGCTCGAAACCGCTCGAGGTGATCCGGAGCCACCGTGGCGTGCACTCGCACGCGATCTTCGGCGTCGCGGAACAGTAGGGACGCCTCGGTGAGATGCTCCTCGAACGCCGTTCGCGGCCCGTCCGGTCCCGGGTGAAACGGGATCAGTCCCTTGGGCAGCGAGGCGTAGTCGAGCCCGCCGCGATCGAGCAATGCGTCGAGCACCGGGTGGTAGGGTCCCGTAGGCCTCAACGCCTCGAGCCGCAGGCCGCGGGCCTCGATGGCACGCCCCAAGGCGTCCCGGAAGGCGAACCGATCGAGCCCGGCGATGAATTCGAGCAGCGCCCCGGCGTCGACGCGTCCTGCGGCGTCGTCGGCCTCCACGTCGGCCCGCGTCAGCGGCCGCGAATCGCTGCGGTAGGCGAGCAGGTCGCGAAACATGCGGGTCGCGGCACCCGAAGCGGGCACGAACGCGCACAGTTCGCCGCGCGCGGCGGCCGCGTCGTGGAGCGCCGCGAGACGCGCCCGTTCGGCCACGTCGAGCCGCTCGATGCCGTCGCCGAGCGTGCACGGGCGGACCAGCTCGACGGCGGGAGGAGGCTGGCGCAGCTGCTCGAGCTGGCGCATCGCTTCGTCGGGGGGGATGCCGCGAGCGGCCAACTGTGCCAGCTCACGCGAGGTGACCGGCGCGGGTGACTTGGGTGCGGGCATCGGGGCCGCAACCTAGCATTGCCGAGCCGTCGCGGCGAAGGCGAGAGCGGCGCGCGCCGCTACCGTCGCGGTTCGGGCCGCGCCCGTGGCGCCTCGGGGCTCGCAGGCCCGATCGCGGTTGCGCCCGCCCACGGACCACCGCATCATGCGCTTGGGGGCTCACGGCCCGCCGCGCCCTCACCCGCTCCCACTCATCGCGTCCACTGAACTCGAGGCATTCATGAGGGTCCGGTCGAACCACATCGTGCGGCCAGCCGCCGCGGCCGCGCTCATCGCGACCCTGGCGCTGCCCGCCCGCGGAGCCCAGAGCATGCACATTCCCTTCACGGCGTTCACGCTCCCGAACGGACTTCAGGTCCTGGTCCACGAGGATCACAGCCTGCCCATCGCGAGCGTGAACATCTGGTATCACGTGGGCTCCGGCGACGAGCAGGTCGGGCGCACCGGGTTCGCGCACCTGTTCGAGCACATCATGTTCATGGGCTCGCAACACGTGCCCACCGGTGAGTTCGACCAGCTGCTCGAGGCGGCGGGGTGCACGAACAACGCGTCGACCACGATCGACCGCACGAACTATTACGAGGATGGCCCGTCGAACGCGCTCGAGCTGATGTTGTGGCTGGACTCCGATCGCATGGGTCACCTGCTGCCCGAGATGACGGCAGAGAAGGTCGACCTCCAGCGCGGGGTGGTGAAGAACGAGCGGCGGCAGTCGTACGAGAACCAGCCCTACGGGCTTGCGAGCGAGAACATCGTGAGCCGCTTGTATCCGGCCGGCCACCCGTATTCGTGGCCCACGATCGGCTCGATGGACGACCTGACCGCGGCGACCCTGGACGACGTGAAGACGTTCTTCCGCCGCTACTACACTCCCAACAACGCGACGATGGTGGTAGCCGGCGACGTGAAGTCCGCCGACGTGCGGCGCCTGGTCGAGCGGTACTTCGGCGACATTCCGCGCGGCGCCGAGATCACGCGCCCTGTCGCGCCGCCGGTGCGGCTCGAGGCGGACGTGACGCACACGCTCGAAGACCGGGTCCAGCTGCCGCGCCTCTATCATGCCTGGCACACGGTGAAGGCGTTCGCACCGGACGACGCGGCGCTCGAGGCCGTGGCCGGCGTGCTCGCGACCGGTAAATCGTCTCGGCTCTACCAACGCCTCGTATACCAGATGGAGATCGCCAGCCAGGTTGCGGCCTACCAGGACGGCGGCAAGCTCGACGGCCGGTTTGTGTTGTACGCCACGGCCAAGCCCGGACACGATCTGCGCGAGATCCAGTCCGTGGTCGACGCCGAGGTGCGCAAGCTCGCGGAATCCGGTCCCACGCAGCGCGAGCTCGATCGCTTCAAGCATTCGACCGAGTCGCGATTCATCGAGGTCCTCGAGAGCATCGGCGGTTTTTCCGGGTGCGCCGACCAGCTCAACTACTACAACTACTTCGCCGGCAACCCGGACTACATGGCCCAGGACCTCGCGCGCTACCAGGCGCTAACGCCCGCCGACGTCCAGCAGGCGGCCAAGAAGTACCTGGCCGACGCGCACCGCGTGGTGTTGAGCGTCGTGCCGAAGGGTAAGACCGAGCTGGCGGCGGCGGGAGCCGTCAAGTGAGCCGCGCCAGCGCGATTCTCGTTGCCGTGGCCGCCGCGACGCTGGTCGCCGGCGCCGCGATCGTTGCCCCAGCCGCCCCCACGACACCTCCATCGACCCCGAAGGCATCCCGATCCCCGCGAGGAGCGCACGCCATGCCCGTCCAGGCACAGCCGGACAGGACCCGGCCGCCGAAGCTGCTGCCGGCGCCCAAGCCCACGCTGCCCAAGCTCGCCACGCAGACGCTCGCGAACGGCATGGAGCTGGCCGTCGTCGAGATGCACAAGGCGCCCGTCGTCGACGTGACGCTGATCGTTCGGGCGGGCGCTGCGCGCGACCCGGACGATCTGCCCGGGCTCGCGACCTTCACCGCCGGCATGCTCGACGAGGGTGCGGGCAAGCGGACGTCGCTCGAGATCGCCGAAGAGATCGACTACCTGGGCGCCGAGCTCACGACGAGTGCGGGGTCCGAGGTGGCGCAGGTCAACTTGCATGCGCCGAAGAGCCGCCTGGCCGAGGCGCTCGACGTGTTCGCGGACGTGGCGTTGCGTCCGACGTTTCCCGACAGCGAGGTGACACGCCAGCGCGATCTGCGGAAGACCGGCTTGCTCCAGCTGCGGGATCAGCCCACGGCGATCGCGCCGCTCGCCTTCAACGCCGTGGTGTTCGGCGGCGCGCATCCCTACGGTCGACCCACGGGGGGCACCGACGCTTCGACGGCGCTGCTCGACCGGGCGCGGGTGGCGGACTTCTACGCGAAGTACTACCGGCCCGGCAACGCCCGCTTGCTCGTCGTGGGCGACGTCACGGTCGGCGAAGCGCGCGCCCTGGTCGAGTCTCGCTTCGGCCCGTGGACGGGCGGTGACGTCGCGCCGTTGCCCGCCGCCACGGCACCGGCGCCGGTGGCGCGCGCGTTCTACCTGGTCGACAAGCCGGGGGCGCCGCAGTCCGTGATCCGCATCGGCAACGTGGGCGCCCCGCGCTCCACGCCGGATTACTATCCTCTGCAGGTGATGAATACGCTCGTTGGCGGCTCGTTCACGTCACGCCTCAACCAGAACCTGCGCGAGACCCACGGCTACACCTACGGTGCCAGCTCGGCGTTCGAGATGCGCCGGCTCGCCGGCCCGTTTCGCGCCAGCGCCTCGGTCGCGACGGGCGTGACCGACAGCTCGGTGGTGGAGTTCCTGAAGGAGCTGCGGCGCATTCGCGACGAGGCCGTGCCCGCGCCGGAGCTGGCGAAGACGCGGCAGCTGCTGTCGCTTGGCCTGCCGGGCGACTTCGAGACCAGCGGGAACGTGGCGCAGCGGTTCGTCGACGTGCTCGCGAACGACCTGCCCGCCGACACGTGGGACCATTACGTCGACGGCGTAAACGCCGTCACGGCGGCGGACATCCAACGCGTCGCGCGGCAATACCTCGACCCGGATCACTTCGTCATGGTCGTGGTGGGCGATCGGAAGCAGATCGAGACGCCGCTCAAGGCTCTGAACGAGGGCCCGGTCGAGCTGCGGGATCTGTGGGGCGCGCCGGTGCGCCCGTAGGGCCTCTCCGAAGTCGCCCGCGTTATTCCCCTTGCGCTTGAACCCCGCTCGCCGCCGCGAAACCGCCCGCGGGCGAGAGCTCCCGCAGCCACCACGCCAACACCAACGCGGTCACGACGAGCCACAGCACGCCGCCAACCACGGCGTCGGGGTACGAGTGGCGCGCGATCGAGCGCACCGCGGTGAGCCCCGTCACGCACGCCACGAGTCCGGGGACGATGCGGAGATCGTGGCTCAGAACGAGCCAGTCGAGCGCCACGATCCCCACGCCGGTGATCGCGGCCAGCGCGAACCAGGAGCCGGGGGTCGACACCCCCGGCGGCAGCGCCACGAGCCCGCCGACGACGAACAGCAGCGCCATGCCCAACGGCCGCAGACGCGTGCCGGGGGCGCCGACGCCGCGCGCGAGCGTGAGCACGGCGAACAGCCCCGTCGCGCGCGTCAGCAGCGCGGTCCCGGCGTCGACGGCCTGGTCGCTCCAAGGGGCGAGCGCCTGGGCGCTCGAGAAGTCGCCGAGCAGCGGGCTGCCGGCGGGTGACAGGCGGCCGAGTGCCACCAGGAAGCCCGCCGCCAGCGCTCCGACCGCGAGCGAGACGCCCAGCGGAGCGCCAGGGCGGTCGCTGGCGGGCAGCTCGCTCAAGCACCAGCCGGCAACCAGCGCGAACAAGGCGCCGATCACGAGCTGGCCGAGCACCACGGTGAGGATCGCGATGCCGAGCTGCAGCGAGTAGGGCTGGGCGGTCGAGAATCGTGACTCGATCTCCGGCCAACGATTCATCGCGCCCGCGAGGTTCAGCGCGGTGAGCAACCCGAAGAACCGCAACGCGAACCGCAGCGAGAACGCGCGCCGCGTCCACGCGACGATGCCGAAGGCGGCGGCGATGATGAAGACGGCCGCCACGATCAGCCCACGGACCAGGCTCAGCACGCGCATCGTGGCATTCTCGCCCCGGTACTTCCGCTGCCAGTCCTCGGGCACGAACACGAATCGGTGGGCATCGCTCACGCGATCGCCCGATACCTCGACGGCAATGCGGCGCTCCCCTTGTGCGAGGCGCGGCGGCGTCGTGTCGGCGAACGTGAACGTCCAGTCGAGACGCGCCGGGTGCTTCGCCGACACCGCCGAGACCTCCTTGATCCTCGCGGGATCGACATGAAAGTTGCGGCTCAGCTCGTCGTGTGCGAGCACTCGCGCCGACGCCTCGTCGAGCGCTGCGCCCTTCAGCCCGTCGGGCAGCGTGTGGCGCACGCGCCACGGGGCGCCGTCGCCAGCGATCCATGCCTCCCACTCCTCGGCCCGCTCGGCGACGTCGCCGCGGAAGCTCGCGAGCCGAACCTCCCAATGGGGCGGGGCCAAGTCTTTGCCGACCAGCGCGCGATAGACCGCGGGCCCGAGCGAGCGCCAGGTGAAGACGCTCTGCACCCCGTCCGCATCCGTCGTCACGAGCCGCTTCCATTTCGGGTCGGGTGCGTAGCCACGCTGCTGGAGCGCGTCGAGCCCCGCCGCGACCGCCTGCGGACGGCGCTGCCGCAGTCCCGGCGCATCCGTATCCCATTGTCCCAGCGACGCCCATGCCGCGAGCCCCGCCAGGCCGAGCCCGATCACGACCTGCGTCCGGGCGCGGGACCACGTCCCGGTGACGGCCACCGGGACATGCGCCACCGGCGTGGGCTCGGCCGCAGGCGGCATCCAGCTCCGGTTCCGGAGTGCATCCGGCAGCTCCGCCCATGCGCGCCGGCGCAACAGCGCGACGCCCACCACGAGGATCGGCACCGCGCCGCACGCGATGACGGCGATCTGGTCGATGCGGCTGCTCGACGCCGTGGAAGTGAACAGCGGCAGCGCGAACAGCGACAGGTCGAACAGGTAATGGGCGATGATCGACGGCAGGAGGCCGAACCGCAGGTAGACGAGCCCCCATATCACGGACGGCAGGAACAGCTCGATCGGGCGCGAATACGCGGGCCAGCCGGGGTAGTTCGCGTGCGCGCCGCCGAAGATCAGCGCCTCGACGACGAGCCCGATGCCGATCCAAAGCCTGCGATTCCCGAGGCGGTCGCCGATCAATGCCGCACCGGCGAGCGGCACGGCTCGGAACAGCGACTCCTCCCAGAACCCCGCGTGCAGCGACGGCGCGACGGCCGACAACCACGGAACGTAGGTGGCCACGATGTTGGGATCGACGAGCGCCTCGGCGGGGGTCCACCACTTCCACAGCCGCGTCGCGACGACGTAGAAGGCGATGACGTAGCCGAATTCGACGCCCGTCAGCAGCGTGCCGCCCACCGTGCGCCCGACGACGGCGCGGCTCGGCGCCGCGTCGCGCGACCACAGTCGCCACATCTGCGGGTGCTCCGGGAACGCGCGGCGCCCCAAGCCTTCCGCGGCCGCGAACGTCAGCGCCACGAGGCAGCCGTCGGCGATGAAGATGAGCAGCCCGATCATGATCTGCTGCAGCATGAACGTGGCGCTCGACTCTGCGGTGTCGTAGCCCATCCAGGCGAGCGGCAACGCGTTGAAGTTCGTCGCGAGCACGTACAGACCCGCGACCAAGAAGCCCGAGACCAGGGCCGGCCTCCACCACAGCCAGCGCTGGCGCATCAGCAGCGACAACCCGACGATGCAGCCGCCGATCACGTACAGCAGGAACATCAGCACCTGCGCCGCGATCGCGATCGCGTTGTTCGAGGAGCGCATCTTCTCGTACTTGCGCGAGAACGCCTCGGGAACGCGCAGCAGGTGTGTCAGCTCGGTCAGGCGATCGCCGCTCACGACCAGCCGCACGCGGTAGCGTCCCGCGCCCGCCGTGGCGTCGTGCCGCTCGTAGACGAACGTGTGATCGGCGCGCCCGCCTGGCCGGCGCTCGGTCGAGGTCTCCACGCGCGTGTACGGGGCGAGACCGAGCCCCCAATCACGCGCCGCGGCAGCCTCGCCGATGGCGCGCGCCGAGTCGGCCGACAGGCTCGCGCCGGGTGCGTCCTCGCGGAGGTGGTCGACGAAACCGTAAGGAGTGCCGTCGGGCCGGAACCGCACAGTCGTCTCGCGCGTCTCGCCGTCCCGGAACAGCCTTACCTGCCAGGTGTACGCGTCGTACAGGTGGTCGCGCAGCATGCGCTGGAACGCATCGGCGCCGCCGGCTTCCAGCTCGACGAACGTCTTGACCGTGTCGTCCACGCCGAACGCCGCCGCCTGCTGGAGGCGCCCGCCCGGACCGAGTCCGTCACGGGCCGCGAGCCGACGTGCCGACGCGATCGCCGCCGCGCGGCCCATGCGCAGGTCGAGCGTGATCAGCGCGAAGGATCGCGAGAAGTTCGCAATCGCGAACGCCAGCGCGGCCGCGCTCACGCCGACGAACAGGATCCAGAACGCCGCCTTCCGGGTCATGCCGGACTCCTTTCCTCATGAGCCGCCTCGAGCGGCCGAAGTGTTCGTGGGCCGCGAGGATAGACCGGAAGGCAAGCCGGAGGGAATGAGCGGAGACTCCGCGCCCTACGGCAAGGGGTGGAGCGGGAGGGTCCAGCGCGCGGGGCTCGCGAGCAGGTGAAGGGCAGGATGCCCTTCACCGTCCGCTCGCGGAGCGTCGGCGGCGCCAGGACGGCGCCGCCCAGCGGCCCCGCGAGCTGGACCCTCCCGCTCCACCCCTTGCCGTCGGGTGCGGGGTGCGGGCGTGCCGGTCACACCCCAACGCTGCGACGGCGTTACGCGATCGCCGCCTCCTGCTGCGTGCGCTCGATCGGCAGCCCGACCATCGAGCCGTATTCGGTCCACGAGCCGTCGTAGTTGCGCACGTCGGGCAGACCGATCAGGTACTTCAGCACGAACCAGGTGTGACTCGATCGCTCGCCGATGCGGCAGTAGGCGATCGTCGGCCGAGAGGCGTCCAGGCCCGCGTTGTCGAGGTACAGCTTGCGCAATTCGTCGGCGCGCTTGAACGTGCCGTCGGCGTTGACGGCCGTCGACCAAGGAACGCTCTTGGCGCCGGGGATGTGGCCTGCGCGCTGCGCCGTCTCCGACAATCCGGGCGGCGCGATCAGCTTGCCCGTGAACTCGTCCGGACTGCGGACGTCCACGAGGCTCTGCGACGCCGTCTCGACCACGTGCAGCACGTCCGTCACCCGGGCGCGCAACGACGTATCCGGACCCGCCGCCGTGTACGTGACGTGACGGACGCTCGGCGTCATCGTGGTCAGCGTCTTGTCGGACTCGTTCAACCACTTGACCCGCCCGCCGTCCATGAGACGCACGTCACGGTGGGCGTAGATCTTGAACAACCAGAACGCGTACGCGGCGAACCAGTTGTTGTTGTCGCCGTAGAGAATCACGATGTCGTGCTCCGAGATGCCGTGGCTGCCGAGCAGCTTCTCGAACGCGGATTTCGAGATGATGTCGCGGCGCAGCTGATCCTGAAGCTGAGTCTGCCAGTTGAAGCCGACGGCACCCTCGATGTGTCCGGCATCGTAGGCCTTGGTATCGACGTCCACCTCGACGAGTCGAATCCCCCCGCTCCCCAGGTTCTGCCGCACCCAGTCGGTGGTGACGAGGACTTCGGGATGCTTGTAGCCACTCATGAGTCGCTCCTTGTTCGTGTGGTCGTTGATCCGGTCAGGTGACGTCGGCGGTCGTCTCTTCGGCCAGCTCGGGCACGTGTCGCACCAGACTCGACACGTACTTGAAGACATTGTCGGGGAAGATCATCACGCCGAACCCCGTACGCTCGCGTTCGGCGACGCGGCGCGCCCCTTCGAGGATCAGACCGGAGCTCGGTCCGGCGAGCAATCCCTCGCGGCGCGCCAGATCGAGCGCCCGCGTGTAGGCCAGCTCGAAGTCGATCTCGAGCAGCTCGTCGATCAGCGAGCGATCGAACAGCCGCGACACGGACAGCTCCGAGAGGTTGCGAAGCCCGGGCACGTCGTGCCCTTCGCTGGGCTGGACCGCGACGAGCTTCACCGCCGGATTGCGCTCCTTGAGGAATCGGCCCGCGCCCACCGCCGTGCCGCACGTGCCGAGGGACACGAACAGATGCGTGATCTTGCCCTCGGTCTGCCGCCAGATCTCCGGACCCGTCGTCTCGTAGTGGGCGCGCACGTTCAGCTCGTTCTCGTACTGGTTGGGCATCACGTAGCGATTGGATTCGGCCTTGGCGCGGGTCTTCGCCAGGTTGATGGAGCCCTCGCCCATGCCGGGGCTCGGGCAGACGTTGTCATTGACGACGTCGAGCTGCGCCCCGGCGATCTTGAGCAGCACCTTCTTCTCCAACGGGATCCGATTCGGCACCACCGCACGCATCGACACGCCCAGAGATGCCGCGATCGCGGCCATGCTGATCCCGGTGTTTCCCGAGGTGGCCTCGACGACGCCCCGCTCCGGGGTCAGCGCGCCGCGCGCGGCCAGGTCACGCAGTAGGTAGGACGCGGCGCGGTCTTTGACGGAGCCGAACGGGTTCAGCCATTCGAGCTTGGCGTAGAGCGCGAAGCCCGGCGCCGGGGCCAAACGTCGCACTCGCACCAGGGGGGTCGGGTTCTCCACGCTCGGCAGCGTCTCGAGGATATCGTCGTACACGCGGGTCTCGTGGTTCATGGTTGGTTCCGGGGAAAAGCGAAACGGCGCCCATCGTCTGGCGGTGGGCGCCGGTGCCGCTCGGCTGGAGGCTACTCGGTCAGCCTCGCTCGAACACGTCGCACCAGATCGCCGCCCGCAACGGGCGGCTACAGATGCAGACGGTACGCGTGCGCCGAAGCACAGTCATGAGGCGTTGGATTACCCGCGCGGCGATTCGATCCATAAAGATCCCGAGTCGCGACAGGGCAGCAGGGAGGTGGCCCCGCGGCGCCGCTTCTCGCCGTATAGAGCACGATCCGCGCGCGCCAGGACCTCGTCCAGGCTCAGGGTTCCGCGGCCGAACGTCGCGGTGCCCACGCTCATCGTCAGGGAGAACGGCAACCGCGCGCGCTGCACCAGACCGGCGAGCACGCCGGACAGGCGCGGCAACAGCACCAACGCCGCGCCATCGCTGACGTTGAGCGCCAGCGACACGAATTCGTCCCCGCCGTACCGCGCCAGAATGTCCGAGGCGCGCAGCGATCGCGTCAGCGCCTGGGCGCACAGCTGCAACGCCAGATCGCCCGCGGCGTGACCATGGAGGTCGTTGACCTGCTTGAGCAGGTCCACGTCGGCGAACAACAGCAGGGACTGTCCCTGGGTGCGGCGCACGAGTCTCAGGTGAGCCTCGGCCAGGGTGCGGAATCCGCGTCGGTTGTGGAGGCTCGTGAGCGGGTCGGTCAGCGTCAGGTCGTGCAGCTCCACCATTCGGCGCTGGCGCTCGATGCCACAGGCGACGGCGGCCGCCAACCGGCCGGGGGTCAACCGATCGCGCCGCAACACGTCCTGAGCGCCCCGCCGGATCGCCTCGGCGGGAGCGAGCGCGCTCGTTTCGGAGACGAGCAACAGCACCGGCACCGTGGTCGCGAAGTCGCAGAGTCGCTCGAGGTCGCGAAGGCCGTCGCCGTTGAGCGCCCCCGAGTCCACGAGGGCCGCGTCGAAGCCACCCGCACGCAGCCGCCGCAGCGCGTCGCGCGTCCGCTGGACCGCCTCGCAGCCCACGCGGCCGGTGCCGCCCCGCGACAGCATGCGCGTGATCCGCGTGGCGTCCTCGAGGCGCGGCGTGAGCACCAGTAACCGGAGGGCGTCGTGGTCGCCGACGACCGGCACCGCGTCGTGCCGGATCGATACGTCGGGGCCGAAGAGTGAGGGGTGTGCCATGATGGACTCCGCGCCGCATTTTGCATTGCCCGTGCCGGCAACGGTGGCACCGGGTGCCATCCCGACAAGTCGTTGTGACCATGCGCCCAAGCCGGGTTGGGGAAGACGGGGGAACGGAGTAGATTCCCCGGCCCGGGCCGGCCAGAGGGTGTCCGCCCGGCTCGTCTCCGTCCGTGCCGTCCTCCTGCCCGCGAGTACACCATGGCCACCGCTGCTTCCCGATCCGCGTTGATTGCCTCGCTGCGAGAGCTCGTGGCGCTGGCCTTGCCGATCGCGGGCGTGCAGGTCGGGCTGATGCTCATGGGAGTCGTCGAGGCCTTGATCGTCGGTCACGTCTCGGCCGTGGCGCTGGCCGCCGTGGCGCTCGGGCATCTCTACTTTTTTGCGGCGTTCGTGTTCGGCTTGGGGGTCATGTCCGCGCTCGATCCGCTCGTGGCGCAGGGGTTGGGCGCCGGGGACGAGGCGCAAGTCACGTGGGCGATTCAGCGCGGGCTGCTGATCGCCGTCGGCCTGTCCGTCGTCTCGATTGCCATCTACCTGCCGGCCGAGCCCGTGTTCCGCCTGCTCGGCCAGCCCGGGGAAGTGATTCCACTGGCCGCGGCGTTCGTTCACGCGTCGATTCCAGGCTCACTGCCGGCGCTCGCGTTCCTGGTGTTCCGGCAGTCGCTCCAAGCGATGCGCCACCCGCAACCGGTGGTGGCCACAATCGTCGCAGGCAACGTCGTCAACGGCGTGTTGTGCGCCGCGCTGGTGTTCGGCTGGCTCGGTCTGCCGCGGCTGGGCGTCGTGGGCGCGGCGTGGGCGGGCACCGTGGGCCGCTGGTTCATGACCGGGCTGCTGCTGTGGCTCGGACGCCGCGAGCTATGGCCTCGACTGAAGCCCTTCCATCGCGAGGCCGCGGACCTGCGCGCGCTCGCGCGCATGCTCGCGCTCGGCGCGCCGCTCGGCATCCAGACCACGCTCGAGTTCGGCGTGTTCGCGGTCGTCGCGCTGATGATGGGCCGCTTCGGGACGGTGGCGGTCGCGGGTCATCAGATCGCGATCAACCTGGCGTCGCTGACCTTCATGGTCCCGCTCGGTGTCTCGGGGGCGGCGGCCGTGCTCGTCGGTCACGCCGTGGGTCGCGACGACCCGGCCGCGGCGCGGCGGGCCGCGGTCGCGGCGCTGGTGACGGGCGTCGGCTGGATGGTGCTGTCGTCGTCGGCGTTCGTCGCGTTTCCGCGCCCGCTGGCCGCGGCGTACTCCTCGGACGCCGCCGTGCTCCAGCTGGCCAGCGTGCTGATCCCGATCGCGGGCATGTTCCAGGTGTTCGACGGCACGCAGGTCGTCTCTGTGGGGCTGCTGCGGGGGCTGGGCGACACGCGCGCACCGATGTGGATCAACGTGCTCGGCTTCTGGTTGTTCGGGTTCCCGGTGAGCCTGGCGCTGGGGTTCGGGCTCGGGCTCGGGCCCGCCGGCTTGTGGTGGGGATTCGTCGCGGGGCTCGCGGCGGTCGCCGCTCTGCTGCTGGCTCGCGTTCGATCGCGCCTGCGCCGCGCGCTCACCCGCGTGCGCATCGACGCGCTGCCTCAGGCCGCCGGCCGATGAGGAGCCGCGCGCTCGAGCTCGACGAGTCGCCGAACGACGCCGGCGGCGCGCATGCGCAACCAGCTCACCTGCACGAGCGCGCCAAGCGTCGTCGCGCCCAGCGCGATGGTGAGTCCGGGGAGCCTGCCCCATATCACGCCGGCTCCGAGCACCAGGGTGGTGACGACGAGATACAGCGTCACCGACTCCGACACGCCGTGCGTGAGGTGGGCGTGGACGAGAGCACCTTGATAGAGGCTCTGCCCCGCGCTGAGCGCCGGCACCAGGATGCCGAGCCATAGCGCGCTGGATCCCAGCGCCACGAGCGCGGGCGGCAACCCGGAGACGCGCCCGAGCCACAGGCGGGCGACCGGGGTCGTGGCGGTCAGCAGCAGCAAGGCCGACGTCACGAACGCGATCCCGAGCGCCAGCCGCCGCAACGCGCCCCAGGCGCCGGGCCGATCGAGCATGGCGACGACCACCTCGTTGAGGGCGAACCCGGCGCTGCGCACGATGAAGACGAGGCCCGACAGCACCGGCCACACCGCGAGCGAGTCGAGCGGCGACGGCATGCGGCTCATGGCTGCGCTGGTCAGGGGTGACGCCAGGAACAGGATCAGCGGCGTCACCATGAGCGGCAGATAGAAGCGCAGGAACCGTCCCGTCGTGAGCGGCGTCCCGGTCGATGCGGCGGCGCGCAGCGGCCCGCGCACCACCGGTCGCGCTCGGACTCCCGCGTACGCCGCCTCGGCCATCACCCCCAGCGCGACCGCTGCGGTGCCCACGGCGATCCCCGGCCGGACGCGCATCGCGGCGCCGAGTGACAGCACCAAGGCGTTCGTCCCGAGCCTCACCGCCGTGCCGATGCCGACCTCGCGCGCGTGACCGAAGCGGATCAGGACGCCCTGCTGGAAGCGGCGGTAGGCGATCGAGAACGTCCACGGGGTCATGATCCGGAGGCCCAGTCGAGCGGGCTCGACGATGCCCTCCGGAACCGCCAGCAGGTTGCGCGCCAGCAGATCGTAGAGCGGAGTGAACGCGACGAGCGCGTGCAGCGCGGTGAACCCCCCGCCCAGCGCCAGCATGATGCGCCTCCCGACCCGGTACGAGCGTTCGTCCCGAGACAGCGCGGTCGACGCCGACAGCAACATGATCACCGGCGACTCGATCAGCAGGGCGAGCGGGAACACCAGGCCGCCGTAGGCGGCCAGGGTGATCTTGGGCTCGGGCAGGCGGGCGAGCACCGCGCTCACGAGGGGCAGCTCGAGGGCCATGAACAGCCAGCTCGCGGCGAGCGGCACCCAGGCGCGCGCGACGTCGGAGGTGGTGACGGGGGGAGTCGGCACGGGATCGGTCACGGCGGCAGCGTACGCGAGCGTTCCCGACGGCGCGAGCCACGGGCGCGTTTGCGTTCGCCCGCGCGGCACCGCCGACTTGCGCGATCGCCCGGTTCTAGCGTTTATTTGACGTCGTCCGCAGCCGATACAAGCAAGGGTCCCGCCGCGGGCCCGTGGGGCGCGGGCGTCGCTCGGCCTCGAGGCGCGCCCGCGAAGTCGCGCGCGTGTGCACGTCGCGATCGAGATCGAACAGGAGACCGTATCCCATGCCGACCGAATCCCCGGCCCAGGTCCGCGGCAACGCCACGCTGTCGTTCGACGGGCGCTCGGTGGACCTGCCGCTGCTCACGGGCACCGAAAACGAGTCCGCCATCAATATCGAGAAGCTCCGCGCCCAGACCGGGTTGATCACGCTGGACCGAGGCTACGCGAATACCGGCTCGTGCAAGAGCGGGATCACGTTCATCGACGGCGAGTTGGGGATACTGCGTTACCGCGGCTACCCGATCGAGGAGCTGGCGGCGAGCAGCACGTTCCTCGAGGTGGCCTGGCTGCTGCTCTACGGGGAGCTGCCGAAACCGGCCGAGCTCGAGAGCTTCAAGGCCGAGATCACGCGACACACGCTGCTGCACGAGAACTTCAAGCGGTTCTTCGAGGCCATGCCGAAGGACGCCCACCCCATGCCGGTGAGCGCGGCCGCGGTCGTCAGCCTGGCGACGTTCTACCAACTGCCCGAGAACGAGGACAACCTGCACAACGCCGTGATCCGGCTGATCGCCAAGATGCCGACGATCGCGGCGTACGCCTACAAACACTCGGTCGGTCTACCGTTCATGTATCCCAAGAACACGCTCGACTACACCTCGAACTTCCTCCACATGATGTTCGCGAACCCGACCGAGGACTACCCGGTCGACCCGGTGGTGTCCCGCGCGCTCGACCTGCTGCTGATCCTCCACGCCGACCACGAGCAGAATTGCTCGACGAGCACCGTGCGCATGGTCGGCAGCTCGCGCGCCAACCTGTTCGCGAGCGTCTCGGCGGGGATCAGCGCGTTGTGGGGACCGCTGCACGGCGGGGCCAACCAGGAAGTGATCGAGATGCTCGAGCGCATCGAGCAGCAAGAGGGCAGCGCCGAGAAGTTCGTGACGCGCGCCAAGGACAAGAACGACACGACCCGGCTCATGGGGTTCGGCCACCGCGTGTACAAGAGCTACGATCCGCGCGCGACCATCCTCAAGAAGGCCTGCCGCGACGTGCTCGACCAGGTCGGCGTGTCGAGCCGGCTGCTCGAGATCGGCATGAAGCTCGAGGAGATCGCGCTCCGGGACGAGTACTTCGTGAGCCGCAAGCTGTATCCCAACGTCGACTTCTATTCGGGCATCATCTACAAGGCGCTCGGCATCCCCGTGAACATGTTTACGGTCATGTTCACGATCGGGCGCATGCCGGGCTGGATCGCACAGTGGCTCGAGATGCGCCGCGACCCGGAGTTCAAGATCAGTCGCCCGCGGCAGATCTACACGGGCCCGGCGAAGCGCAGCTACGTGCCGATCGCGCAGCGCGGCTGAAGCTTTCGGCTCGGCCTCGCCCCGCACACGCCGGGTCAAGCGCACGGGTCCGCCGGCCGATAATCCGGGGGTCAGGGATTCCGGCCCCGTGGCCCGGCCTGCCGCGGCGATGGGGCGACTCCGGATCTGCTCAGGGAGGCAGTCGTGGCGCAAAAGAACCGCGTCGTGGCCCACTTTCGTGACGGTCGCACGCTCAAGGGCACGACGCAGGACTTCATTCCCACGCGTTCGCACTTCCACGTGTTCCCCGCGAAGGGCGGAGCCAGCGTCCTCTTGAGTCAGGACGAGCTCAAGGCGCTGTTTTTCGTCCGTCGTCTCGACGGCGACCCTCACCGCGTCGACATTCCTGCATTCACTCGCGGGCCGGCGGAGAACGCGTACGGCCGCAAGATCGCGGTGCGGTTCCCGGACGGCGAGCTGATCTGCGGTTATTCGGTCGCTTACAGTACGGCGCGCGAAGGGTTCTTCATGTCCACCATGGACGCGCTCGGCAACAACGAGCGGATCTACGTCGTGCTGGCGCCCGGCGTCAAAGTGTTCGAGGGTGAGGCCGCCGAAGCGCTGCTGCGTCACTGGAGCAACCCCGAGGCGGCGTAGCGCACGTTGACCGCCTGCGAGGGCCCACGTAACCTGCGCCCCGCATGAGCGTATCGGGATCGCCCACCTCGCCGCTGCGGGTCGCGATCATCGGATCGGGACCCGCGGCATTCTACGCCGCCGAGCACCTGCTCAAGCAGACCGACGTCCCGGTGCAGGTGGACATGATCGAGCGACTGCCCACGCCTTACGGGCTCGTTCGCGGGGGCGTGGCTCCGGATCACCAGAAGATCAAATCGGTGATCCGCATCTACGAGGGGATCGCGAAGCACTCGGCGTTTCGCTTCTTCGGCAACCTCGAGCTCGGCCGCGACCTCGGCGTCGAGGATCTCCCCGCTTACTTCCATCAGATCGTGTTCGCGACCGGCGCCCAGACCGACCGTCACATCGGCGTGCCCGGAGAGGATCTCCGGGGCATCCATTCCGCCACCGAGTTCGTGGCGTGGTACAACGGCCACCCGGACTTCCGCGATCGCACGTTCGACCTGTCGGCGGAACGCGCCGCCATCGTCGGCGTCGGCAACGTGGCGATCGACGTCGCGCGCATCCTGCTGCTGCCGCACTCGGAGCGCGTGATCACCGACATGGCTCCGTACGCGCTGGACGCCCTGTCCGCGAGCCAGGTGCGCGAGGTGTCGATGCTCGGCCGCCGCGGCCCGGCTCAGGCCGCGTTCACGAACCTCGAGATCAAGGAGCTCGGCCCCCGCATCGACGGTGACGTGGTCGTCACGCCCGAGGACGTCGAGCTGGACCCGTTGAGCGCCGCCGAGGTCGAGGCCGGCGGACGGATCGTGAAGGAAAAGGTCGAGATCCTGCGCCACTACTCGACGGCCGCGCCCTCGGGCAAGCCGGGGCGGTTGTTCGTGCGCTTCCTCGTCTCGCCGGTCGAGTTCCTCGGCGACGAGCGGGGTCGCGTGCGAGCGGTGCGGCTCGAGCGCAACGTGCTGGTGCGCGACGAAGGCGGCGGCGCCGCGTGCCGCGGCACCGGTCGCATCGAGGAGCTGCCAGTCGAACTGGTGTTTCGCTCCGTCGGCTACAAGGGCGTGCCGCTCGCCGGGGTGCCGTTCGACGAGCGGCGCGGCGTCATACCGAACGACCACGGCCGCGTGCTCGAGGCCGCCGGAGGCGCACCGGTGCGCGGACTCTATGCGACCGGATGGATCAAGCGTGGCCCGACGGGCGTCATCGGTACGAACAAGGCGGATTCGATCGAGACCGCCAAGCTCATGCTGGCGGACGCGGCGCAGGGGCTGAGCCTCGAGCCGACGTCGCCCGCGCCCCAGGCGTTCGAGACGTTCGCTCGCGGGCGCCAGCCGCGGCTCGTCACGTTCGAGGATTGGCTGGCGCTCGACCGCATCGAGATCGAACGCGGGGCGCCGTTGTCCCGCCCGCGGGTCAAGTTCACCACCGTCGAGGACATGCTCGCGGCGCTCGCGGACTGAGGGACGCGGGTGGAGGGAGGCTTCGTGCAAGATTGCATCTTCTGCCGCATCGGGCGCGGCGAGATCCCGTCGCAGCGGGTGGACGAGACCGAGCGCGTTCTGGCATTTCGCGACATCAACCCGCAGGCGCCAACCCACGTGCTGCTGATTCCGCGAGAGCACGTGGCGGCGTCCGCGGCGGAGCTGAGTACCGCCCACGCCGCGCTGGTGGGCGAGTTGTTCGAGCTGGCGGCGAAGATCGCGAAGCGCGAGGGGCTCGACCGCGGCTGGAGACTCGTGACCAACGTCGGTCCCGACGCGGGGCAGACCGTGCCGCACCTCCACTTCCATCTCCTCGGCGGGCGCTCGATGCGATGGCCCCCGGGATGACCTCGGCGCGGCCGCTGCCCGCGTATCGACTCGCATGGGCGTCACCGGCGGGTCGATGGGGGCGTCCGCTGCGACCGTATCGATTCGGGCGCGCGCTGCTCGGCGCCGCCGCCGCGGTGTTCATCGGCTGCGCGGCCGGACCCGGTGGAGCGGTGGAGCCGACGTTCGACGCCTGGTGGCACGACGGCCGCGCGGAGCTCGACGGCTATCACCTCGTCGAATCGCGCTACGGAGCGCCGCGTCGAGCGCAGGCGGTCATGGTGTTCGTCACCGAGCCGTTCAGCGCGTCGCGCCACGTGAAGCTCGACGATCCCTCGAAGCACCCGGGAGACCTCGTCGACGTTCTCAAGCTCAATCTCGTCCGCGATTTTCAAACGGGAATCTACGACTACAACACCATGGCTTCATTGTTCGTCCGCACCGCAGACTTCGAGCCCGTGAAGCTGTCGTTCAGCAGCGCCGAATGGTGCGGCCACGTCTACGAGGAGCTGAACTTCGCCGCCCACAGCGTCGCGCGCCAGACGTTCAGCTACTTCGAGGGCGAGTCGGGCGGCGCGACCGTGGCGCGACCGACGGGGGGCATCGTCGAGGATGCGCTGTACGTGCTGGTGCGCGGCCTGCGCGGGCCGTGGCTCAAACCGGGGGAGCGACGCCGGCTGCCCTTCCTTTCGAGCCCGTTCGTGCGGCGGCTCTCGCACCAGCCGATGAGCTGGGGCACGGCGACCGTATCGCGCCGCGCCCGCGGCGCGCACGTCAGCGTCCCCGCCGGCACGTTCGAGGCCGACGTCTACGACGTCGCGACGTCGGACGGTCGCACCGGCCGGTTCGAGGTCGAGCGCGCCTATCCGCATCGCATCGTGCGGTGGCGGTGGAGCCGGCCCATGGGGGGCGACCGCGATCGATTCCTGGGCGCCATCGAGACGGGCGAGCTATCGGGCACGTTGCGGGCCCGGTACTGGGAGCTCAATCGCCCCGGTGACGAGCGATACCTCCAGGCGCTCGGGCTCGAGCCGACGGTGCGCTGACGGGAATGAGACCTTCCGGCGTCGGGTGCGTCGCGACGGCTTCGTCCTGCGATGTGACGTTGGATCCGGGCCGATGATCCAGTCCTGCCTCAACGGCCGCCGCACCCGCGACGAGCACCCGAGCGTTCCCATCACGCCCGATCAGCTCGCGCGCGAGGGGAGGTCGGCGGTGGCGGCGGGCGCTCGATCGTTGCACGTCCACCCGCGCGGCCCGGACGGTGCCGAAACGCTCGAGGCGGAGGCGGTCGCCGCCGCGCTGGTTGCCCTGCGTCAGGCCTGCCCCGGGGTCGAGATCAGCGTGACCACGGGATTCTGGATCACGGGTGACGCCGCCCGCCGCCGCAGCCTGATCGCCGCCTGGGCCGAGCTGCCCGACTCGGCGTCCGTGAACCTGGGAGAGCCGGGTGCCGCCGAGCTGTGCGCGATGCTGGCCGATCGCGGCATCGGCGTCGAAGCCGGTGTCGCGTCAGCGGCGGATGCGCGCGCCCTGATCCAGACCGGGGTCGCGGGGCAATGTACGCGCCTGCTCATCGAGGTCGAGGGCGAGGCGGCCGAGGCGCTCCTGGAGATCGCGGCCATCGATGCCCTGCTGGATCACGACGGCGTCGCGCTGCCGCGTCTCGACCACGGCTACGGTCGAACGACCTGGGCCATCTTGGAGCGCGCGCACCGTCTCGGCCACGATCTGCGCATCGGCCTCGAGGACACGCTGGTGCTGCCCAGCGGCCGCGCGGCGAAGGACAATGCGGAGCTGGTCGCCGCGTGTCTGGCGTGGGTCGAGAACCCGCGAGGCGGTCGCTGGCGGGGGAGCTTGCGGCGCGGGAGCTAAGCGAACCACGCCGAAAGGCCGATAAGTCTCGGGATGCCCCCGGCTGTCCGCAGTGTCGCCCCCGCCCGAATCCCCGTGGCGCTCGGATCCCGTCGAGCTCGAACCACGCTCGACGCCGTTGGCGCCGCCCTGATCGCTCTCTACCTTGGCGTGTTCGCGGTGCGCAACGTCTCGATCCAGGGCGACTTCCGAACGTACCTCGTGGCCACGAAGGCCTCGATGCTGGGGCTGGATCCCTACCGCCACGAGGTCCTGACGTCGCTTGCCGGCAGGCCCATCGTTCCGTTCGTCTACCCGCCCGTTGCACTGGTGGCGTTCATGCCGCTCACTCGGCTCGAGCCCGCGGCGGCCGCCGCGGTGTGGATCGGGGCGAAGCTCGTGCTCGTCGCCGCCCTCGTGCTCGTTTGGCTGCGCGGGTTCGCGCCCGCCGCGGGCCTGTTGCCGCTGGCGCTCGTCACGGTGTTCGGCTGGAACCAGGCGCTGCTCTGGGACCTCCGCGCGGGCAACATCGCCGTGATCGAGTGCGCGCTGCTGTGGTCCGCGTTCGCGTGCTTCGTCAACGGCCGGCGCAACGCCTTCGCCGCGCTGGTCGTCGCGTGCGCGTGCTTCAAGCTCCTGCCCGCGGTGTTTCTGCTGCTACTGCTCGTGCCCGTGGGCGGTGCGGTCCCGAGCCCGCGGCGATGCCTGGTGGCGCTGGCGGCGCTGGGGGTCGTCGTGGCGGGGCCGCTGTGGGTCGGGCCCGCATCGCACTGGCAGCGCTTCGTCGATGTGGTCCCGGATGCCGGCACGCTCGGTGACGCCAATCCGGGCACCTTGGCGCTGGCGACCGTGCTGGCACAGACGGCGGGCCTCACGGGGAGCGTCGGGCGGGCGTGCGCGACCTCGGCATGGGCCGGCTTCGCGCTCGCGCTGCTCGCGGTCAGCGCCCCGTTCGTGCGACGCGCCTGGCAGCGAGGCGACCCGCAAGCATGCGTGGTGGCCGCGGTCTTCTTGTTCGTGCTCCTCGAGCCGCGGCCGATGGCCTACGGCTTCTTGCTACTCGTTCCAGCGCCGCTGATCGCCGCCCCCCGGTCGTTTCGTGGGCCGGTGGGGCGGCTGCTGCTCGCGCTCGCGATCTCCGCGCAGGGTCTCTCCCGCGCCGTCAACGTTCAATCGAGCTCGATCCTCTACCTGTACGCGCCATCGTTGCTCGCGCTCTGCCTTTGGCTCCTGATCCTCGAGTCCGAGTGGCGCGATTCGAAATCGCCCGTATCGCTTGCCGGCTCGGACGTGCGGCCGGCGCTCGCGGCATAGCTCGGCGACTCACCGCAGCTTCACGATGGGAACCGATCGTAGCCCGTCCGCGGTGGCGAGTCGGACGAAGTACAGGCCCGGTGGCGCAGCGGCCCCGCCCGCGAGCAAACCGTCCCAGGTGCGGCGGAAGCGCCCGGCCGCGACCAGCTCGGCGTGCGCCAGCGAGCGCGCCTCGCGACCCGTCACGTCGAAGATGCCGAGGTCGACCCGGCCCGCTCGCGCCAGCGAGAACTGGACGTCGGTCGAGCCGCGGAACGGGGAAGGGGTCGCGCTCAGAGACAACGCCACGGAGCCGGCGTCGACCCCCGCCACGCCCGCGGGCTTCGCGACCACGATCATCACCGTGTCGAAGCAGTATTGGCCGTGGAGCGAGATGGTCGTCGAGATCTCGGGAAACGACGCGTGCGGCGGCACCAGGCCGCTGTCGAAGTGCTGGGGCTCTCCACCGTTGACCGACAGGTCGAGCGTCAATTGCTCCTCGAGCGCTACCTCGCCCCCGCGCCGGTACTTTCCGGAACCCACGATCGAAACGGCGGTCGGGCTATTCGGCAGCTTCCATCGAACGTTCGTGACGTCGTAGTAATCGAACAACGGATCCGAGGCGACCCGGGTGAGCTCGAACGTGCCCAGCATCGGCTCGCGAACGAGCACCGGGCACACGCAGGGCGCGAAGCACCCCCATTCGAAGTCGCTCTCCCGAGCGAGCTGGTAGATCACCGTGTTGGACGTGGGTGTCTGTGCCTGGGCGGACGTACCGGTCGCGATCGATGCCAGGGCAATGACCCAAAGGACGGACCGCTCGAGCCTCATGATGTGTCCTCCCGTCCCCGCAGGGGGTTAATGCGATGTCGCGGGGACTCGTGCGTCAAGAAGCGTAGTCCCAGGTCGCTGGCCGCCGCCACGGAAATCCCGTCACGCCTTGAGGGTCAAGCCGTTGGGGTGCGATGGGGGGCGCTTCCGTGGGCCGAGACCGTTGACGCCCAACGGGGACGCCGTTAAACTACTTTGTGACGTCACGCCGCGTAGGGCGGCGCGACTCACCGGAGGAGCGCACATGAAGGCCATTGCCCTCGTTTGCCTGCCGCGCGCCTCCCGGTTCCCCGCCTAGCCGACGCCGCATCCACTCGGCATGGCAGCCGTTCCGGAAGGAACGGCTGTTTTCGTTTCCCCTCGAATCCAGCCGCCGTGCGGCCACCGCCTCAGGGGCGTTCGGGCGCGCGCGTATGCGCCGCCTGTGCTCAACTTCACCCATGTGAGGCTGGAATCGTCATGAATCTGACGCACCTAGGCTGGAACTCCCGGCTCGAGCAACGGTTCGAGCCGCATCGACTCGACGGTTTGGCGCCCGCGCGCGTCGTGCGCGAGGACCGCGACCGCTACCGCGTGAACGACGGCGCCGAGCGCCCGGCCGAGGTCTCCGGTCGGTTTCGCCACGAAGCGCAATCGCGCACCGACTATCCGGCGGTGGGCGACTGGGTCGCCGTGCGCTCATCCGACGCCGACGGACCCGTCACGATCGTCGCCGTCCTGCCGCGCTCGAGCACGTTCATCCGTCACGCCGTGGGCGACGCCACCGAGCCGCAGGTGGTGGCCGCCAACGTCGACACCGTGTTCGTCGTGGCCGGGCTCGACGCCGACTACAATCCCCGGAGGATCGAGCGCTACGTCACCGCCGCATGGGAGAGCGGCGCGCAGCCGGTCATCGTCCTCAACAAGTCGGATTTGGCGGAGGATCTCGAGACCCGCATTGCCGAGACCGAGCTGCTCGCGCCCGGGGTGCCGGTCGTCGCCGTGAGCGCGCGCGAGGCCCTCGGGCTCGACGCGCTCGGCGCGTGGCTGACACCCGGGTCGACCGTGGCGTTGCTGGGCATGTCGGGTGTGGGGAAGTCGACGATCGTGAACGCGTTGCTGGGCGAGGAACGCCTGGCGACGAACGAGGTGCGCGCGTGGGACTCGCGCGGGCGCCACACCACGACGCATCGCGAGCTGGTGCCGCTGCCGTGCGGCGCCGTGTTGATCGACACGCCGGGCATGCGCGTGCTCCAGCTGTGGACCGACGAGTCGGCGCTCGAGGACACGTTCCCGGAGATCGAGATGCTGGCGCGCGAGTGTCGCTTCCGCGACTGCCGGCATCAGAGCGAACCCGGGTGCGCGGTGCTCGCCGCCGAGTCCGCCGGGACGCTCGAGCCCGAGCGGCTCGCGAGCTGGAGGAAGCTCCAGCGCGAGCTGCGATGGCTGGCGGGCAAGCAGGATCAGCGCGTCAGGCTCGAGGAGCAGGCTCGCTGGAGGGCGATCCACAACTCGATGAAGTCGCATCCCAAGCTCAAGGCGCGCGGCGAGCGGTGGTGACGTCGCCCCCCGGATCGCGAGTGAATGAGCCGCGAAACGAACGGGACAGCGTCGGCATCACGGCGCTAGAGTGGGCGTGCGAAGAGGCGGCATGGACGTGCATGGAATTCGGATCGACGGGGGGACTATGACGAACAAGACGGATGTCGCAACGCTGGCGGGGGGGTGCTTCTGGTGCGTCGAGGCCGTGTTCGAGCGGCTGAACGGGGTGCAGAGCGTGGTGTCGGGCTATGTCGGCGGGCGGCAGCCGAACCCGTCCTACGAGGCGGTGTGCACGGGCGCGACCGGTCACGCGGAGGCGGTGCAGGTGACGTTCGATCCGGACGTCATCTCGTACCGCGAGCTGCTCGAGGTGTTCTTCGCGTTCCACGATCCGACGACGCTCAACCGTCAGGGTGCGGACGTCGGCACGCAATACCGCTCGGCGATCTTCCCGAACTCACCGGAGCAACGGTCCACCGCCGAGGCGATGATCGCCGAGCTGACGCAGGCGAAGGTGTTCGACGCGCCGATCGTAACGACGATCGAGCCGGTGGCGCCGTTCTACCCGGCGGAGGCGTATCACCAGGGCTACTTCCGCGGGCATCCGGACCAGCCCTACTGCGCGGCCGTGATCTCTCCCAAGATGGCGAAGCTGCGCAGCAAGTATCGCGATCGCTTGAGACCCGAGGGGGCGGCGGCGCGCTGACGCCGAGGCACACACGTCGCCGCAGAGGCCGAGATGATCGATCCGGGATTACGAGGCAAAGCGGTTCTGGTGACGGGCGGCAACAATCCTCACGGCATCGGGGCCGCCACCGCCCGGGCGTTCGCGGCGGTCGGCGCCAAGGTGTTCATCCATTACTGGCGCGCGCGGGAGCCCGTCACTGCCGGCGCCGAGGCGGGAGCTCCGGGCGAGGCCTTCTACCGCGCCCACCAGGTCAAGTCGGGGGACGACGTCGCGCAAGCCATCCTCGACGGCGGCGGATTCGCCGAGGCGTGGGAGGGGGATCTTGCGGATCCGGCGACCGTTCCCGAGATGTTCGACCGCGCGACTCGAGCCATCGGCCCGGTGGACGTGCTCGTGAACAACGCCGCGTTTTGCCAGCCCGATACGTTCTTGCCTTCAGCGCAACTCGGAAAGAATCCCCGAGCGGTCGACGGATTCCCGCTCGAAACCGCGACCGCCGCCACCCACGATCGGCATTTCGCCGTCAACAGTCGCGCGATCTCGGTCGCCATCGCCGAATTCGCGAGACGTCACGTCGAGCGCGGGGCCCGTTAGGGTCGGATCATCAACGTCAGCACGGACGCGGCGTCCGGATTCGCGACCGAAGTGTCCTATGGGGCCAGCAAGCACGCCATGGAGTCCTTCAGCCGCGCGGCGGCCGCCGAGCTGGGATCGCTCGGCATCACGGTCAACCTGGTCGCACTGGGTCCGATCCAGACCGGTTGGATCCCGCCGGACCACGAGCAGAGCATCGCCGATCGGACGCCGCTCGGTCGCGTCGGGATTCCCGAGGACGTCGCGGACGTCATCGTGTTCCTCGCCTCCCACCAGGCGCGATGGCTCACCGGGCAGCTGCTGTACGTGGGCGGCGGGTTCCGCATGCCTCTT
>JACXTT010002565.1_pt1 | contig 28673 bp, 24 predicted proteins | sample 9270951 | NCBI WGS metagenome assembly JACXTT01 (sample SAMN15532306, study PRJNA645909) | rock metagenome | isolation source: weathered quartz diorite | place: Puerto Rico | collected 2017-06-21 | reverse complement strand
GCCGGCGGTGTGGGCGGACCTCAGCCGCGCCGGTTTCGTCTCCGGCCACGCCTATGGCAAGGCGCTGCGCACGGTGAAGACCTGCGTCGGTTCCGAGTGGTGCCGCTTCGGCGTGCAGGACTCGACCAGCCTGGGCATCGCACTCGAAAAAATGACCTGGGGCGCGTGGACGCCGCACAAGACCAAACTCGGCGTCTCCGGTTGCCCGCGCAACTGCGCCGAGGCGACCATCAAGGACTTCGGTGTGGTCGGCGTGGACTCGGGCTGGGAGCTGCATGTCGGCGGCAACGGCGGCGTGAAGGTGCGCGCCACCGACCTGCTGTGCAAGGTCAAGACCGATGATGAAGTGAAAGAGTATTGCGGAGCTTACCTGCAACTCTACCGCGAGGAGGCGCGCTACCTCGAACGCACTGCGCCGTGGATCGAGCGCGTCGGACTCAGTTACGTCAAACAGCGCATCGTCGAGGACGCGGATGGCAGAAAGGCGCTATACCGGCGCTTCCTCGACTCGCAGAAACACGCGCAGCAGGACCCGTGGGCCGAGCGCGCCAGCGGAAAAATCGCACAACATGAATTCACGCCGCTCAAGGCGGCGGTGTATTGAATTTTGCAGAAATGATTGACACGTCTACCGTCCCCCTCCCCCTAACCCCTCCCGCGAGGGGAGGGGGAATTCCTGTTATTCCACCGTTTCGGTGCGATTCGGTAGCAGTCCCCTCCCCCTTCTTGCGGGGGAGGGACAGGGTGGGGGGATGTCAGGCATCTACGGAATCTGAATAAGGAGGAGACATGAGCGGTAAAGCCGCAGAAAAAGTCACACCCCTGTCCGCGGCGCATGCGGAGGGCTGGATCGTCGCCGCACGGCTGGACGAGATTCCGCGCGCCGGCGCGCGGGTGATCCGAACCTCCGCGGGCGATATCGCGCTGTTCCGCACGCTCGACGATCATGTGTTTGCGCTGCGTGATAAATGCCCGCACCAGGGCGGACCGCTGTCGCAGGGCATCGTCTACGGGCACAAGGTCGCCTGCCCGATGCACAACTGGAGCATCGAGCTCGACAGCGGTGCCGCAGTCGCGCCGGACGAAGGCCGCACCGCCTGTTTCCCGGTGCGCGTCGAAGGCGACATCGTGTACTTGGCACTGACTCGCTGAGCGACATCCGGAGCCGCTGGCATGTCGCGCTCGGAAACTCCCGCCATCGTCCAGACCACCTGCCCCTACTGCGGCGTCGGTTGCGGCGTGCTGGCCGAGCCGAAGCCCGATGGCAGCGTTGGCATCAGCGGCGATCCGGCGCATCCGGCCAACCGCGGACGGCTGTGCTCCAAGGGCTCGGCGCTCGGCGAAACCGTCTCGCTCGACGGTCGGCTGCTGCATCCCGAGATTCACGGCCGCTGCGCCGGCTGGGACGAGGCGCTCGATCTGGTGGCGGAGAAATTCAGCGCGGCCATCACGCAACACGGCCCGGATTCGGTGGCTTTCTATGTCTCGGGACAGTTGCTGACGGAGGATTATTACGTCGCGAACAAATTGATGAAGGGCTTCCTCGGCAGCGCCAACATCGACACCAACTCGCGCCTGTGCATGGCCTCGAGCGTCGCCGGGCACAAGCGCGCCTTCGGCAGCGATACCGTGCCGGGCTGTTACGAGGACCTGGAACTCGCCGAGCTCGTGATTCTCGTGGGCTCGAACGCCGCCTGGTGTCATCCGGTGCTGTACCAGCGAATCGCGCGCGCCAAGGAATCGAATCCCAAAATGAAGCTGGTGCTCATCGATCCACGGCGCACCGCCAGCGCCGAAATCGCCGATCTACATCTTGCCATCGCTCCCGGCACCGACGTCTGGTTGTGGAACGGTCTGCTGGTATATCTGTTTCAAAACGGCATGCTCGATTACGCGTTTCTCGACAATCACACCCAGGGCTATGGCGCGGCGCTGGCTGCGGCGCGCGCTTCGGCGTCCACGATCCCGGCGACGGCGCAGGCCTGCGGTCTCCAGGACGAGGACGTGGCGCATTTCTTCCATCTGTTCACGCGCACCGAAAAAACCGTGACGATGTATTCGCAGGGCGTGAACCAGTCCTCGAGCGGCACCGACAAGGTCAACGCCATCATCAACTGCCATCTCGCCACCGGCCGCATCGGCCGTCCCGGCACGGGGCCGTTCTCGGTCACCGGCCAGCCCAACGCCATGGGCGGGCGCGAGGTCGGCGCGCTCGCGAACCAATTAGCGGCGCACATGGATCTGGAGTCCGCAACGGACCGCGAGCGGGTGCAGCGGTTCTGGAATTCGCCCGCGATCGCGGCGCGCCCGGGCCTCAAAGCCGTGGACCTGTTCCGCGCGGTCGAGGCCGGACAGATTAAGGCCTTGTGGATCATGGCGACCAATCCGGCGGTGAGCCTGCCGGACGCCGGGCAGGTCCGGCGCGCGCTGTCCAAATGCGAGTTCGTGGCGGTGTCGGATTGCGTGCGTGCCACCGACACCACGCGGTACGCGCATGTGCTGCTGCCGGCGCTGGCCTGGGGCGAGAAGGACGGCACCGTGACCAACTCCGAACGGCGCATCTCGCGCCAGCGCACCTTTCTCGCGCGGCCCGGTGAAGCGAAACCCGACTGGTGGATCGTGAGTCAGGTCGCGTGCCGTCTGGGTTTCGGTACCGCTTTCAATTATCGCAGCGCCGCCGACGTGTTCCGCGAACATGCCGCGCTGTCCGGATTCGAGAACAATGACTCACGCGATTTCAACATCGGCGGGCTGAGCGGGGTGAGCGACAACGAGTACGCCGTGTTGGCGCCGGTGCAATGGCCGTTCCCGGCCGGTGTAGTGAACGGCAAGCCCCGGTTTTTTGGCGACGGAAAGTTTTTCACGCCCAGCGGCAAGGCGCAATTCGTGGCGCTCAAGCCGCGTGCACCTGGTCATGCCGTGGACGACGAGTTCCCGTTCGTGCTCAACACCGGGCGCGTGCGTGACCATTGGCACACGATGACCCGCACCGGCAAGTCACTACGGCTGTCGCAGCACACGCCCGAACCTTACGGCGAGTTGCACCCGCAGGACGCCGAAAAGCTCGGCGTGCGCGAGGGCGATCTCATCCGGGTCGAAAGCCGCTGGGGCGAGGCGATCGTCCGTGCGCGCGTGAACCGCGACCAGCTTCCCGGCAGCGTGTTCGTGCCGCTGCACTGGAACGATCAGTTCGCTTCGCACGGACTGGCCGACGCCGTGGTGAATCCCGCGCTCGATCCGGTGTCCGGCCAGCCCGAGTTCAAGCACACGCCGGTGCGCGTGAGTTTGTACCGTCCGGCGTGGCACGGATTCGCACTGTCGCGCGCGGCACTCGATACCCGCGCAGTCGTGTTCCACGTGCGCGCGAACGGGAGCAGTTTTCATCGTTACGAGCTCGCGGACGACGACACGCCGGACGACTGGCCGGTTTGGGCGCGGGCCTGGCTCGCGGCGCCGGAATCGGATGAATGGCTGGATTATTTCGACGCGGCCGCAGGACGTTACCGCGCCGCCTGGCTCAAGAATAATCGGCTCGAAGCCTGCTTTTTCGCCGGCCCCGCGCCGGTGGCGGCGGAGCGCGAATGGCTCGCCGGCCTGTTCGCGCATGAGGTGCTCTCACCGGTCGATCGCATGAGCCTGCTCGCCGGGCGCCCGCCGCGCGGACAGATGGAAACCGGGCGTACGGTCTGTGCCTGTTTTGGCGTGGGCGAGAAGACCCTCGTCGAGGCGATACGGACGCGGAAGCTCGCGACCGTGGCCGAGATCGGTGCCTGCCTCAAGGCCGGGACCAACTGCGGCTCCTGCATGCCGGAGCTCAAGGCGCTGCTCGCGCAGCATGACGTCAGAAAAATTGCCTGAAAAAGAGTCATGGTTCAACATAATATGTTGCGCTGATATACAATACTTTGTCGCTTTATAAAGCGACATTTAGGTCGTCTAATTCTAGTTTGGTGTCATGAGCATCCAGAACCGCACAGTATTTTTGGTTGGTGTCGACCATCGAATTCAGTACACAAACGCCAGTTGCGGGCTAGGCTGGAGAGCAAAACTCCAAGAGTTCGAAGACTATTTGGTGTCTCAAACGAGAACACTCTCTGCAGATTTGCTCGCTGAAGAATTCAACGAAGAGCTTCTAACCCGAAATTGTGCTAGTGCCTGTACCGTTCGAGATGCGGCTGACCGCGCTGGCCGCAAGTATCTCTTCTGTGACCCCACAAACGCTGAGCGAGAGGGGGTCGGTACAAATCTTCATGAAGAAAAGGAGCGCATTTGGCTTGAACGCCTTAACAGTACTGATGCCACCCGAATTATCTTTGTTTGTGGAAATGGTCATCTTTCAACATTCTCTTCGCGACTCCTAGCTGCAGGGTATGCGGCAAGCGAAATCAGTCGCGAATGGGGCAAAGATTGGCGTTTTTTCCAGTGATGTCGAACCCATCCATTAATACGGACGCAAGCGATAAAGCCACTTGCGCCGGTTATATCAAACGTTACCTGAAAAATTCCTAAATTATTTTTTGAGCCCAATCCAGCACCGCCAGCACCCGCGGCACCAATAATGGCCGCGCCGCTTCATAATCCAGCCATAGGTACTCATCGTGCTCTGGGTGGCCAAGCTCGGCGCTGACCGGCAGGCTCACCTCGCCGGTTTTCGATTCCGCGAGATAGTAGCGCGCGATCTTGTTCTTGCCGTAAGGTTCGGTTTCGATGAATGTCTTTCCCCAGCGGAAGTCGAGATCGGTGAGCGTGGTTTCCTCTTCCGTTTCGCGAATCGCCGCCGCCAGCGGATCTTCCCCGGGCTCGACCATGCCCTTGGGAAAATCCCAGTAGCTGCCGGCGCGCAGCAGCAGGTAGCGCCATTGACCGGCAGCGCGCCGCACGACGACCACGCCCGCCGAAAGTGTCGGTTGCGAACTCATTCGCGCCCAGTTTTCTCGTGTGGGCGCCAAAAAACAAGGGCGGCCGCAGCCGCCCTTGTGGCACGACAAATTTACATAGAAGCCGTGATCAGCCCCAGATGTCCGAGGTGATGCTGGCGTACCAGCCGGCGCCGTATTTCGCCTCCTGCTCGCGGAACGAATCCGGCGCGTCTTTTGGGCTCACGCCGCCCGCGCCTTCCACTTCCGTGATGCCCTTCTCGGTCACCCGGTACACGCCCGCGACCGAGATGCCGTAGTTCGGCGCGATCAGGCTGTAGCAGGTGTTAACCAGCGAGTTCTCGGCGGGAGTCTCGCCTTTGAACAGCGCGACGATGGCGGCGGCGCACATCTTGGCCTCACTGCTGGCGGCGAAGCCCGACTTCGGCAGCGCGCCGGCGATGGAGGAATCGCCGATGACGTGGACGCCGGGGTGCAGCTTCGATTCGAAAGTCTTCGGGTCCACCGGACACCAGCCCTTGTCGTCGGCCAGGCCCGAGGCGAGCGCGATCTTGCCCGCGGTCTGCGCCGGGATGAAGTTCACGACGTCGGCCTTGTGCTTGTCGAGTTCGGTGTCCACCATCATCTTCTTCACGTTGACCGATTTCACCGTGCCGCCCTTGGCGCTCGACACCCACTCGATCATGCCCGGATAGAGCTTGTCCCAGCCGGCTTGGAACAGGCCCTGTTTCGAGAACTTGTCCTTGGCGTCGAGGATGATGATCTTGGACTTGGGTTTGTGCTCCTTGAGGTAGTGCGCCACCATGCTCGCGCGCTCGTACGGTCCGGGCGGACAGCGGAACGGATTGGGCGGCGACACCAGGATGAAAGTGCCGCCGTTTTTCATGGCCTTGAGCTTCTTCTGCAACAGCAGCGTCTGTGGGCCGGCCTTCCAGGCGTGCGGCATGACCTCGGCGGCCTTCTCGCTGTAGCCCTCGACTGCGTCCCACTTGAAGTCGATGCCGGGCGAGACCACGAGGCGGTCATAGCTCAGTGTCTTGCCGCTCTTGAGCTTCAGCTTCTTGCCGGCGGCGTCGATACCCGTCACCGTCTCGTGCATCACGTTCACGCCATGTTTCTTCTTGAGCGCGTCGTAGTTCTGGGTGATGGAGTTCATGTCGCGCAATCCGCCGAGCACCAGGTTGCTGAACGGACAGGTAATGAATTTCGTGCTCGGTTCCACCAGCGTCACGGCGATGCCGGGATCGAGACGGCGCAGGTATTTGGCGCAGGTCGCGCCGCCGAAACCGCCACCGACCACGACCACGCGGGCAGCGGCCTTGCTGCCCTCGGCGGCGCGCGCCAGCGAGGCATGACCGAGCACGCCGGCGGCGGAAGCGGCGCCGGCGATCTTGAGAAAGTCTCTGCGTGTAAATTGGCTCATGTCATCCCCCTATTTGAGATTGTTGGCGATGTAGTTGGCGATCGCCTCGAGTTCCGCGTCGGTGTATCCCTTCGCGTGGCGCGTCATGACCGTCGCGGCCAGCTGGCCGGACTTGAACTCCTTGAGTTGCAACAACGCCTGCTGCGCGGTCTTGCCGGTCAGGCTCGGAATCGCGCCGGGACTGCGGCCGTCGGTACCGTGACAGGAGAAACAGTTGTTCACCATGTTCACGACCGCCGCAGGACTGGGTGGCGCGGATGGTGCCGCGGCGGGCGCCGCCGGCGCCGGCGCGTCGGCGGCCATGCTCGGGCCCGGCAAGGCAACCAGGCAGGCTGCACTCAGCAGCAAAGTCGACAATGAATATTTTAATTTCATGAAAACCTCCTCATGTGGATGAAGTGCAGGGTGGTTGCTGAACAGGCACGGCGGATAACAGACATATCGCGCGCCGCCAACGTGGCAGGGCGTGCAGGAGCGGGGTGATATTTATTACCGGATACGCCACGGCTTGTCTTGATCAAGCGCGCCTCCTGACGGGGAGTCCATGCGTCGGCATTGAGATTCGTCGTGACCATCTAACTCTCTCGATTCGGGAAAGGCAAGCCAGCCATTCTCGGTCGCGCCGTTCCGCGGTTTTCAAGCAGCGATGCTGACAATCTGTCACGACAGGCTGTCACTGACAGGGTCAGGGCGGCCGGTGCTTCAGGCCGGCGGCTCCGCCGACGTTGCCCATTTCGCCCCTTAATTTTCCAGGCCTGTGCGTCAATGCCGACAGATCGAGCGACTCATTGGGTTGCGGCATCAGCACGTTTGCCTGTAATAGATGCAAACGGCGGGCCAGCGCCTCCATTGGTCCGGACTCGCCGTGCACCAGCGCGACCACGGGTTGGCGCGCGAAGTGGCGGTACCAGTCGACCAGGCCGGACTGGCCGGCGTGGGCCGACAGCCCGCCAACGGTGTGAATGCGCGCCGCCACGCGGATGTTCTCGTCCCAGAGCTTCACCGTCCTGGCGCCGTCCACGATTTGCCGGCCGAGCGTACCCTGCGCCTGGAAGCCGGCGAAGATGACGTGGCAATGTTCGCGCCAGAGATTGTGCTTGAAGTGATGCCGGATGCGCCCGCCGGTGCACATGCCGCTGCCGGCGATGACGATGGCGCCGGTGCGCACGCGGTTGATGGCCATGGACTGGGCGGCGGTGCGGCTGAAATGAAGATTGGGCATGTCGAAGAGGTCGCCGTCTTTTTTGCGCCGCCGGGTTGATTCCGCGTCGAATAATTTCCAGTGCCGGGCGTAGACTTCAGTCGCCTCGATGGCCATCGGGCTGTCGAGAAAGATGGACCATTGCCCGATGCCCCATTCCTTTCCGTAGCGCTTGAGAAAATAGAGCAGTTCCTGGCTGCGGCCGACGGCAAAGGCGGGGATCAGGACGTTACCTTCGCCTCGCTTCGCCTCGTGAAAGACCTCGCCCAGTTCCGCCAGCGTCGCCTCCCATGAACGGTGTTCGCGGTCGCCGTAAGTGCTTTCGAGAACCACGAGATCGGCTTCGCTGACGACCTCGGGATTGCGCAGAATCGGCGCGCCCGCGTGGCCCAGATCGCCGCTGATCACCAGCTTGCGCCGCAGGCCGTTTTCCTCGAGCCACAGCTCTACGATCGCCGAGCCGAGGATATGGCCCGCGTCCTGGAGACGCACTCGTATTCCCGGAAGGATCTCGCGCTCGATATCGTAGTCGAGCGTCTGAAACTGGCGCATCGCCTTCTCCGCGTCGCTGCGCGTGTACAGCGGTTCGACCAGCCGCTTGCCCTGGCGCAGGCGCCGGCGGTTCTCGTGCTCCGCGTCCTTCTCGTTCAGCGAAGCCGCGTCCCGGAGCATGATCTGGCACAGGTCGCGCGTCGCGCGGTGGGTGTAGATCGGTCCGCGGTAACCGGCCCTGACCAGCAGCGGCAGTCGCCCGGAGTGATCCAGGTGCGCGTGAGTCAGCACCACAGCGTCGATTTCACCGGGACTGAACGGGAAGGACTTGCGGTTGCGCGCCTCGTCCTCCGGCGCCCCCTGTATCAGGCCGCAATCGACGAGCAGGCGACGATCGCCGGCGCGCACCAGATGGCACGAGCCGGTGACTTCCCGTGCGGCGCCCAGAAAACGGATATCCATGCGGACCTCGAATTTATGCCGGCAACGCCGGTTGCCTGGTTATCACCGCAATTCGCTCAGCAGCGAATCTATCATGTGCTCGGACTGCGCGCCGTAGCCGCCACCGAAGAGATTGAAGTGATTGAGAACGTGGTAGAGGTTGTACAGCGTTTTGCGCGTCTTGTATCCGGGATCGAGCGGCCAGGCTTCGCGGTATGCCTGATAAAACCGCGCCGAAAATCCGCCGAACAGTTCGGTCATCGCCAGGTCTGCCTCGCGGTCGCCGTAATAGACCGCGGGATCGAAAATCACCGGCTCTTGTCCGGAGGTGCCGACATTGCCGCCCCAGAGATCGCCGTGCAGCAACGACGGCGCCGGACGATAATCACGGAAGAGCTCGTCCAGCTCCGCCATCAGGCGTTCTCCCTTGCCGCCAAAATGGCGGCCGTTACGGGCGGCAAGCGTCAGCTGATAACCCAGCCGGTGCCGGCGCCAGAACGTCAGCCAATCGGAAGTCGGCGAGTTGATCTGCGGCGTCGAGCCGATAGTGTTATCCATGCGCCAGCCGAAATTATCGCTCGTGGCACGGTGCATCTGCGCCAGATATGTTCCGAGCTTTTCCAGGCTGCGTGAATCCGTGTCCGCGAGATCGAGATATTCGAGCACGACAAACGCCTGACCGTCAGCCACACCCCAGCACAGCGGTTCGGGAACGCGCACGCTGCGCGTGCGCGCGATGTCCCTGAGTCCCTCGGCCTCCGCCTCGAACATGCGAAGACGCGCGACGTCGTTGAGTTTGACGAAGTAGCGGCGCTTGCCGTCATCGAGGATCGAGGCGCGGTTGATGCAGCCTCCGCCCACGGCCCGCTGTGATCGGGCGACAAACGAATCCCTGCTGGCCTCGGAGATGCGCTGCGCCACGCTTGTCCAGATCCTGTCCATTTCCTCTCCGTCCATTCGTTAATGTAGGGATTAGGCGACGCCTGGAGAAGCCGCCTCGCAGTCCTGTCGGAAAATGACACCTTTCTCCGCCGTAAAGCAGGCCAAAGTCGCCGCCTATCGTGGTTATGGCGAATTTTCGCGATTTTGAGGTTATTTGAACACAGCATGTAAATATAAGTAACTGATTATAAATAAATAAAAAACAGACCATTCATGGCATCAGATTTGCAACATTTTCAGACCGCGGCGATTGGCGTGCGCCATTTCGGCCGGGGAATCAGGGATCGATGACATGACCAGGAGGTGATCGGAGTTCCGATGGATCGGGCACATCAAAGCAGGGATTCGCATCACGGGTTAGCCGTCTGGAAAAGACGATGGCGATCAAGAATAACGATGCAGATTAACCGGATATCGATGCGAGCCAGTCTCATCACCGCTTTGACGATGATGGGCTTGCTGTGCGTGTTCATGGTGCTGGCCGGCGGCCGCCTGTGGCAGGATTTCGTGATCGATGGCCAGCGCGCCATGATCAACGATCAGACGCGGATGTGGATCGCCAATCTGCGCAAGGAGTTCGAAACCGGATCGCGCGAAGTCGTCATGCTCGCCAGGTCTGACGCGGAGCTGAGAGCGGCGGTGCGCAAACCGAACAAGCCGGCGGCAGACCGTCAGCTCAACAGGCTCTCCCAGAATCCCATTGTCAAAACCGGCGCGTCGGACATGGTCGCGCTCCAGCTGTTGACCGAGGATTTCCATCCGATCGCGGCCGTCCCGGAGCAAACGCCGGATGTCGAGGTGGGCAATACGTCGTGTCAGAACCTGCGCGCCCAGGCCGGACGTCGCCTGGGGGCCGAGCATCTCAAATCCGTCGGCGGCATATGCATCGTCGGCAGGGATGTGCGTTATGTAGTGATTCAGCCGCTGGGAGAAGATTCCCGCGACGGTTACCTGCAGATCAACTATGACATGCTGCGCAACTTTGCCGCCGCCGAAACGGACCTCGCGGGGCTTTCGGTCAGGCTCAGCCTGGCGGATGGTACCGTGCTGTTCAAGTCCGCCGGCTGGCCGAAAACGGACAGCGGCAATGATCACCGGCTGGTGGTGGAGCAGGCGCTGAATATCAATGCGCCGGTAAAATCCCCGCTCAATGTCGCCGTCAGCAAGGACATGGCGCCGAGCTACGCCGATCTGGCCCAGACTGAACGCCTGGTCATGCTGGCAGCGGCGGGCGTGATTGCGCTGGCGGTTCTGATCCTGTGGATGGCGCTGCGAAAAATCACCGTCAACCCGCTGCAGGCGCTGGTGGTCCAGCTGCGCCGGCTCCGTTCGGATAAATCCCATTTCGGCGAACACGTCATGACGACCGGCAATACGGAGCTCGCCGAGCTCGGCGCCGGATTCAACAGCATGTCGACGCGGCTCAAGGAGCTGTACGACAGCCTGGAAAGTCTGGCATTCACCGATCCCCTGACAAAGTTGCCGAACCGCACGCTGTTCCATGAGCGCCTGGAGCAGGCGATCGAGGAAGCCAAGCGCGATTACCGGCCGTTCGCCCTGCTGCTCATGGATCTCGACCGCTTCAAGGACATCAACGATACCCTCGGGCATCAGGTCGGCGACCTGTTGCTGCAGCAGGTGGCCGCGCGTCTGCGCAGCAAGTTGCGCGACATCGATACGGTGGCGCGCATGGGCGGTGACGAGTTCGCCATCCTGCTGCCGGCGGTCAGCGACAAGCACGCCACCATGGCCGCGCGCATGCTGCTGCAGGCGCTGCGCGCGCCGTTCCGGATCGAGGAACAGAGCCTGGACATCGGCGCGAGCATCGGTGTCGCGCTTTACCCTGATCACGGCGTGGACGCGAATATCCTGATCCAGCGCGCCGACGTGGCCATGTACTCGGCCAAGCACGCCAACAGCGGGCATGCCTTCTATGACAGCAAGCTCGATCAGCACAACCCGACGCGGCTGACGTTGCTCGGCGAGTTGCGCCATGCCGTGGAACAGGAGCAGTTCGTGCTCTATTACCAGCCCAAGGTCAATCTCAAGACGTTGCAGGTTACGGGCGTGGAAGCGCTGGTGCGCTGGAATCATCCGCGCGAGGACCTGCTGTTGCCGGACACCTTCATTCCGTTGCTGGAGCAGACAGGGATGATCCGCAGCCTCACGCCCTGGGTACTGAACGAATCTCTCCGCCAGGGCCAGATGCTTCAGGACAAGGGCGTGCCGATCACCATTTCCATGAACCTGTCGGTGCGCGACCTGCAGGATCCTTACCTGGCCGACGCCTTTGCCGAACAGCTCGCGGCGTTGCAGATTTCGCCGCGCTGGCTGGAACTGGAAATCACCGAGAGCGCGGTGATGACCGAGCCGGAGCGCGCGCTGGAAGTGCTGACGCGTCTTTCTTCGATGGGCCTGCGGATCGCGATCGACGATTTCGGCACCGGCTACTCCTCGCTGTCCTATCTGAAGAAACTGCCGGTCAACACCATCAAGATCGACAAGTCATTCGTCATCGGCATGGGGCGCGACGAAAACGACGCCGCCATCGTGCGCACCAGTGTCGACCTCGCGCACAACCTGAAACTCGAAGTCGTGGCCGAAGGCGTCGAGAACGAAGAAACTCTCAATCGCCTGAGCGAACTGGGTTGCGACACCGCGCAGGGGCACTACATCAGCCGGCCGCTGTCGGCGGAAGAACTGGCTCAGTGGCTCCAGCAGTCGTCATGGGGCCTCGCCAAGCGGCATCCCAAGCTGATCCGCCTGCATAACTGAGCCGGCAGTTCGGTTACCCCGTTTTTTCGTGCGCGCGATCTCTGCGCGCGTCGCTGGTTCCGGGTATCGGCTGCTAACAGTTATCCTTCCCCAGACTGTAGGGCCCGGAGCCGTAGGCCATGATGTAGAGCATGCCGCCCATGATCGCCAGGTTTTTGTGGAACTGGATGAACTGCATCTGCATCTGATCCGGCGGCAATCCCCAGTAGGCGTGGAAGACGTATGTCACCGGGATCATCCACAACAGAATCACCGTGGCCGCCCAGCGCGCCTGCCAGCCGAGCAGTACCATCAGGCCGCCGCCCAGCTCGACGGCAATGGTGACCGCCAGCATCAGCTTGATCAGATTGGGATCGAAGCTCGGCATTTTGGCTGCCATGTAGCCCGCGGTTCCGGCGAAGCCGGTGAGCTTCTTGAACCCGGAAACGACGAACAGGTTCGCGAGCAGCAGCCGCCCTATCAACGGCCCGTATTGTTGCGCCCATTTGCATGCATTTTTCATTGCCTTCCTCCTTGTTGCTGGTTTGAAAGAAATTGCGGGAATCCGTTTGGCGGCTGCGGTAAAGCGGCTGGCAGCGTTTTTCCGGCTTGCTGAGCTGGCAAATGAATTTTTGCTTCAACCATGTGCTCGGCATCCTAATCGCTGTGGCCGGCGATGCCTAGACGGAACAGGCCTGTTTTCAGTCAATAATTCGTCAGACCGATGCATCCCGTTGCCCAGTTTATACACAGCTCGAGACTAGCCATGACTGATGGTGACGTCACAGCCATTTTCGTCTTGGCAAAATGAGGGGTTTTTCATACAGATATATGATTTACATAAGATTAATATGTCAGTTTATTTTTTAATCAATTTAATAAAAACCTTCGAATTTTCCTGCATCAGGATGGATGCAACCCGGTCATTAACATTGTTATCCACAGATTCTGTGAGTAAAGTTTGGCCCTTTTAGATACAAGTGCTTAGACAAAATTCATGACACATTTATGAACGTGGAGCCACGTTGTTTCACGTTTTTGCGTGGCAATGCCGCAAATCTTTATGCAAGGGTGACTCCTTTCCGGGGCGAAGCATTTCGAAAGGAAAACGTCAGGCCGCCCGCCACCGCCGAAAGAACGTGCGCCTCGGGCGGTCGGCGCGACTCCGTCCCGTGGTAAAGCTCCTTCGGACGGAGGAAGCTGGCTGTTATCTCCGAAATCCTTCGTCTCGGGGGCTGGCAGCCCGCGTGATAGAGTCCCGGTCATGGTTGCCGCCCCGCATATCGTTCAAGTAGCCGTTCCCACACCGCTGCACCGCGTGTTTGATTACCTGTCTCCCGTGTCGCTGGCGCCGGGTGTTCGCGTGCGTATCCCGTTCGGCCGTCGCGAGGTGGTTGGGGTCGTCGTGGAGGAGGTGCAAAGCAGCGATCTTCCGCGCGACCGGCTCAAGCCTGTCTCCCAGTCGCTGGATACCGAACCGATACTACCGCCACCGTTGCTCGACCTGCTCCGCTGGGCGGCCGATTATTATCATCATCCCCTTGGCGAGGTCATTCAGACGGCATTGCCCGTGCGTCTGCGCCAGGGGCGACCCGGCGTGATCAGTGGTGTGGTGACATGGATGCTCACGGACGATGGCCGGACCGTGGATCCTGAGATGCTGAAACGCGCACCGGCCCAGAAACGCCTGCTCCAGTCGCTGGCCTCGGCGCCGGAAGGTCTCGATGCGAACCAGATGAACCAGGTCTCATCCCGTTGGGCGGCGGCGCTCAGGGCGCTGCGAGCCAAGGGGTGGGTGAGCAGTTACATGCGCGATTCACGGCCGGCTTTCGATGGCGAAATCCGGAAATCACCGGAGCTCAATCCAGGACAGAAGTCGGCTGTCGCGGCAATCATGACCGGTCTCGGTCAATTCCGGCCGTACCTGCTGCACGGGGTTACCGGCAGCGGCAAGACCGAAGTGTATCTGAACGTGATCGAACAGGTGTTGGCGCAGGGGAAACAGGCACTGGTGCTGGTGCCGGAAATCAGTCTCACCCCCCAGCTGGTCGGCCGCTTTGAAAGACGTTTTGGCGTTCCCATCGCGGTTTTGCACTCCGGGTTGAACGACCAGGAGCGCCTGAATGCCTGGCTCGCCGCACGCGAGGGAAAGGCGCCCATCGTTCTTGGTACCCGCTCCGCCGTGTTCACGCCGCTCAAGAGGCCCGGGCTCATCGTGATCGACGAGGAGCATGATGCTTCCTACAAGCAGCAGGACGGCTTCCGTTATTCGGCGCGCGATGTGGCGGTGATGCGCGCGTCGCGCGAGAAAATTCCCATCGTGCTGGGCTCAGCCACGCCGTCGCTGGAGAGTCTGCGCAATGCCGCCGACGGCGCTTATACCCTGCTGGAGTTGCCGGATCGTACCGGCGGCGCCGGCATGCCCGAAGTGCGTCTGCTCGACATGCGCCGGCTCAAACCCAGCGAGGGACTTTCGTTGCCCTTGCGCGAGGCGATCGCGGCGCGATTGGCCCGGGGCGAACAAACCATCCTGTTCCTGAACCGGCGCGGTTTCGCGCCGGTGTGGATGTGTTTCGACTGCGGCTGGGTCGCGCCGTGCCGGCGCTGCGACGCGCAGCTGACGCTTCATCAAAAGCGACAGAAGCTGATGTGCCATCATTGCGGGGCCGAGCAGGAAATGGCGCGACAATGTCCGTCCTGCCACGGTGAAAACCTGCATCCGCTCGGCGAGGGCACGGAGCGCGTCGAGGGCGCGCTGCAGAAATTTTTTCCCGCGGCGCGCATCGAGCGTGTCGACCGGGACAGCACCGCGCGCCGCGGCGCGCTCGAGGAAAAGCTGCGCCGCGTCCACGAAGGCGAGGCCGATATTCTGGTCGGCACCCAGATGCTCTCGAAAGGGCATGATTTTCCGAACGTCACGCTGGTCGGGATACTCAACGCCGATCAGGGTCTGTACGGGACGGACTTCCGTTCCGCCGAGCGCCTGTTCCAGATGATCATGCAGGTGAGCGGCCGCGCCGGCCGCGCAGACAAGCCGGGCGAGGTGCTGATCCAGACCTGGCACCCGGAACACCCCCTGTTCAACGCATTGCAACGACACGACTTCCACGGCTTCGCCGGTTTCGCGCTCACCGAACGCCGCGAGACCGGTTATCCGCCGTTTACACATCTGGCGCTGCTGCGCGCCGAGTCGCCCGCGCCCGGGGCGGCGCTCAAGTTCCTCCACGAGGCGCACGCGCTGGCCAGGCGCCACATGCGGGAGAAAAGCGTGCAGATCATGACGCCGGTTCCGGCGCCGATGGAGCGGCGCGCCGGCCGCTATCGCGCGCAACTGCTGGTGCAGTCGGACAAGCGCGCGCCCTTGCATGCGTTTCTCGGTCAATGGGTGGCGGCCATCGCCGACGCCAGTCTCGCCAGGAAAGTACGCTGGTCGCTCGACGTCGATCCGGTGGATATGTACTGACTGGTCGGGAACTGGCTGCGACTCAGTGAGGGATGGCGCTGAGAACTTCCTGGCCGTTGTCGTCGCTGAACAGGCGATAAATGCGCCAGACGGTGTCGGTGCCGTTCCGGCACGCTCCGTAACGGAACGGCATGGTTCTTCCCGCGAGCGCGAAGCGCAGATCGTTGAACCACACGCACAGCCCGCCCGTGTTGTGATCCACGCGGTATAACGCCGGAAACTGGGCGAAGCGCCGGAACGGCGTGAGCACCTCGGAGTACCACAACTGTTCCGCCAAGTTGGCCTCGTTTCCGGCTCCAAAACGGGGAACCCGTTTCCAGACGGCGTCGACCGCCGGAAAATACGAGGCGTTCACCTGGTACAACCAGTTGGCGTCGGCGGGCGGGAATTCGGGTATCTCGCTGCGCCAGAGGCTGACGTAACTGATGTAGTAGTCGTTCTTTTGCGGCAGCACGATCATCCAGTTGAACGGCGAGAAAGGTTGCGGTATCGCCTGCACCTGTTGCGCGTCCAGATGGTGTTTCGCCGCGTAAGTCTCACCCACCGTCAGCGCCTGCTGATGCAGCACGGCCTGGAACCCGACGTAGCCGGCAAGCACCGCGAGCCCGATCACGGCCGGCCGGCGCGTGCCGCTCCACACGGCCGAGGCGATCAGGCCGGCGACGATGATCGCCGTGAAGTAGGGATCGATGATGAAAGTCGTCGGGAACTGCGCGCGCCAGTCGGAGAACGGGGCGAAGATCATAGTGCCGAAAGCGGTGATCACGTCGCCGGCGATGTGCACGCCGATGCCGAGCGCACACACGCCCACGAACGCGCGCCACGAATATTTTCCGCGCACCAGCAGCATGAACAGCAGCGCCAGCAGCAGCGCCCACACCGGCAGCATGATCACCGAATGTGTGACACCGCGGTGCGTGGTGAGATAGGTGAGCGGATCGATGAAGCGCGTGACGAAATCGCTGTCGGGAAACGCAGCGGCGATGAAGCCGATCCACATGCGCGTGCGCCGCGGCAGTTGATCCGGCCGCGGTTGCTTCGGTTCGGTCGCGCGCCCCAGCAGTGCGCCGCTCAGGGCATGTGTCAGGGTGTCCATGTCTTACCTTGCGATGCTTCGTCGCAGTATAACGCGGTGTTTCTCTTCGAGACCGGAGGCCGGGCCATGATTCGTTAATCCGGTTTTCGCGGATGGTTCAGCCGCGCGTGGTTTCGCCGCCGCTGTCGTTTTACCCAGCATCCCGCTGCTGACGAATTTCCTTGACAGTTCAATATTAGCATTCCATAATTTAGTTAGATAACTTACTTATAATGTAAGCGATTGATCATAAAATGGAAAGTAAATTGACCCCCAAACGTTCCCGCCTGCTCGAAGCGGCCAATAAGCTCGTGCATGCGCAGGGCTTCAACCAGACCACGCTCGCCGATATCGCGCAGGAAGCGCAGGTCCCCCTGGGCAACGTTTACTACTACTTCAAAACCAAGGAAGACATCGGCCATGCCCTGATCGAACAACGCACCGATTTTTACCGCGGCGTTATCGATTCGTGGAACAAGCTGCCGGATCCGAAGCAGAGAATCCTGGCGCTGATCCAGATGGTGTTTGATGAGCGCGATGTGCTGGCCCAAAGCGGTTGTCCCATCGGCAGCCTGTGCCAGGAGCTGCACAAGGATGGCGGACCGCTCGCGGAAAAATCCGCGACCCTGCTGGCGGCGATACTTTCGTGGGCCGAGCAGCAGTTCCGCCAGATCGGGATGGGCAAGGAATCGCCCGACCTCGCCTTGCATCTCGTCTCGGTGCTGCAGGGGGCCAGCCTGCTGACGCACACCTTTAATCAGCCCGATCTGGTCGCGCGCGAAACAGCGCGGCTCAGGGAATGGGTCAACTCCCTGTAGTGCATGAACCGGTTCGAGCGCCCGACTGAAATTTGAAACTCCCTCAACCCAAACAGGAGATCGTCATGTCAAACACAACACAGGAACTCGATGCCCGCGGACTGAACTGCCCGTTACCTATTTTGCGCGCCAAGAAGGCTCTGAACGGATTACAGTCGGGACAAACGCTGCGCATACGCGCCACCGATCCGGGCGCGGTCAAGGATTTCGATGCCTTCTGCAAGTCAACCGGTAATGAGCTCGTTTCTTCCGAGCAGAACGGCGGCGAGTATGTGTTCCAGATCCGCAAACACTGACGGCTGTCCCTCCGTCGGTCAGGAAATCTTTTGTTGGAGTAACCGCGCTTGACGATTCCGTGCGCGTACCCGACCCATTTCGCCGATCGGCTAGGCCAGTCGATCGGCGAAATCATTCAGCATTTTTATCGTTTCCGGAGAATATTTTTGCGACAGCTTCTCGCGGAACACGGCGATGTCCTTTCGCGCCGCTTCGAGTTTGCCCGTGCCCAGGCGGGTAAGACGGATGTGGAACGAACGCCGGTCCGAGTTGTTTTCGGTTACCTCCACGATCCCCGACTCGATCAGTTCGTTGATCAACACGCTGGCCGTGGCGCGCCGGACGTTCAGCTTCTCGCTCATTTCCGTCACCGTCGCCTGCCCCATTCCCGCCAGCGTATCGAGCAGCCGGTACTGGGGAACGCGCAGGCCCGAGTACATCAGCGACACCGAGAGGTTGCGCTCCAGGTTCTGCGCCGCCTTGAGCAGTTTGACGACATCGAGGTTTTCCATGCCGCGGCCCCAATCTTGTTTGTTAGCGAAACTAATTAAATTCTCTGATTTGTGCTTCGCTCATCCGGCATATTTAATTGCTTCAGAATATGTCGGTTGACTATAGGTGATGCCAATCTTCATATCAAATCCGCGTCGACTGCCGATGCAAATAACCAATCCGGGCGGAAGGTGCGGCGATATTCATCTGAGCACGACTTGAATTCTTCATGGAGGGCTTATGTCCAACGTTGCTGAAATATCCCCTGGAAAATTTTCCGATGAACTGTTGCAGAAGCACGGCACCGCGCTCGACGCGTGGTTCGATCAGCGATTCGAGAAAAAACTTAAAGAGGTCGAGGAGAACAAGACTCCCTCGCTCTCCATTATCGCAACCAAGGGCACCATGGACTGGGCCTATCCGCCGTTCATTCTCGCCTCCACCGCCTCGGCGCTGGGCTGGGACGTGAACGTATTCTTCACCTTCTACGGTCTGGAACTGCTCAAGAAAGACCTGCGTCTCGAAGTCAGCCCGCTGGGCAATCCCGGCATGCCGATGAAAATGCCGTTCGGGCCGAAGTGGTTCCAGGGCATCAACTGGAACATCCCGAATCTGGTCATGGCGAGCGTGCCAGGATTCGAAAAACTGGCGACGACGCTGATGAAGAAAACCGTCAAGAATAACGGCGTCGCTTCGATTCAGGAGTTACGCGACGTATGCGTCGAGGCCGGCGTGAATCTGGTCGCGTGCCAGATGACGGTGGACCTGTTCGGCTACACGCGCGATGATTTCATTCCCGAGGTCAAGGACTGGATCGGCGCCGCCAGCTTCCTGCCGATCGCGCAGAAATCGGATGTTTGCCTGTTTATCTGACAAGAAAAGGAAACCCCATGAGCGCGCAGATGAATGACGACCCGTTCTACGCCGCCTTCCGCGGCAATTTTTCCGGCGTGCTGAGCTGGGAGGATCTCGATGCCTTCTGGGCGGTGGTGCGCAACAACGCTGCCGCCGGCTGGTACGTGTACGCCATCGGCGAGGCGCCGCCGGCCGCGCCGTCCACGGCCGAGCAGGTCAATACTTTTCTCGCCGAGGTCGATGTCCTGCTGCGCCGCGAACATCAGGAGGATTACTGCGGCATCGTTTATACCGACAACAAGACCGAGCCTTCGATGATCAAGATCTTCGATCCGAACAATCTCGGCGTGCAATGCGGTTTCAGCGACAATCCGCCGCTTCCGGGTTGGGTCCTGAGCCGGTTGCCACCGGTGGCGCTTCATGACCGCGCGCACCGCCCCGAAAACCGCAAGCGCTGGTGGCGCAGATTGTGGGAATGAATCAGGGCCGCGTGTTTATTTTTCCGGAATGGATGTCTTCAGCGGAGCGCCGCCCCTCGTACATGAAATACACGAGCGGGATCACGAACAGCGTCAGCACCGTGGAGGCGAAGGTGCCGTAGATGAGCGAGATCGCCAACCCGCCGAACACCGGATCGAAGGCCATGATCAGCGTGCCGAGGATGATGGCAAAGGCCGTGAGCAGGATCGGGCGCAGGCGCGTGATGCCGGCCTGCAACACCGCCTCGTCGAGCGCGTGCCCGGCCTTGCGGTACTCAAGAATGAAGTCGATCAGCAGCAGCGAGTTGCGCACCACGATGCCGGCGAGCGCGATCACGCCGATCATCGAGGTGGCGGTGAAGTGCTGGCCCATGATCATGTGCCCCGGCAGCACACCGACGACGGTGAGCGGGATCGCGCCCATGACGATGAGCGGAATCGCAAACGAGCGGTAATAGCCGACCAGGATCAGGTAAATAAGGATGATCGCCACCGCGAACGCCGAGCCCAGGTCGCGGAACACGTCCAGTGTCAGGCGCATCTCGCCGTCCCAGCGCACCGCATAGCCGCTGGTGTCCGGGTCAGCCATGAAGTACTGGGTGAGTTTCACATTACCCGGCAGTTCGTGGCTGCGCAGCCAGTTCCACATCTTGAGCACCGCGTACACCTGCGAACTCGAGCCGAGTTCGCCGCTGACGTATACCACCGGGTACTGATCCTTGTAGTAGATGGGCTTGGGCGCGATGCGCTTGTCGACGTGCGCGATGTCGCTGAGCGGCACCTGCCGCCCCTGCGGGCTGGTGAAGAAGATTTTTGACAAATCCTGCGGCCCGGCGCGGTCGGCGGCCGGGATGCGGAAGCGGATCGGCACCGGTTCCTTCTCGAGCTCCAGGTGCACGGTGCTGGCGTCGAGCCCGGCGAGGAAGGCGTGCAGCGTTTCCGCCACCTGCGCCGGCGGGATGCCGGCGAGTGTCGCGCGGCTGCGGTCGACCACGACACGGTATTCGGTCCAGTCGCCGGTCACCGAGTCGTCGATATCCACCACGTCTTCGGTCTGCTCGAACACTTTGCGCCGCAATTCCTTGGCCAGCTTGCGCAGCTGTGCGTAATCCGGCCCGTAGAGTTCGGCCAGAATCGTGGCGCGCACCGGCGGGCCCGGCGGATCCTCGACCAGCTTGATGTTGGCCCCGGTTTGTCGCGCCAGTTCCGCGATCGGCTGGCGCAGGTCGAGCACGATGTCGATCGAGGACTCCGGACGGTCGTGCTTGTTGCGCAGGTTCACGCGCACGTCGGCCACGTTCGGACCGGTTTTCAGGTTGGCGCCGCGCAGCAGACCGTTGAAGTCCACCACGCCGGCCTCGCCGACCGTGGCCTCGTATGTCTCGACCTGCGGGTGACGGCGCACGATGTCGCCGACCAGCCGCGCCACGCGGTCGGTCTCTTCGAGGCTCGTGCCTTCGGGCATGTCGACGGTGATGTTGAAGGTGTTGGTGTTGTTCTTGGGCAGCATCTGGAATTTCACCCAGCCGAAGGCCGGCAGCAGCAGCACCGCGAGCAGCACCAGGCCGACGCCGAGGAAGAAACCGTTGCGTGTCCCGCGCGAGGCGATGAGCCGTCCCATGTGACGTTCATACAGGCGCTCGAGCCGCCCGCGTTGTCCATGATGTTCCACGCCCTCGTGGGAGTGTCCTTGTATCTTGAGGAAGCGGTACGCTGCCCACGGTGCCACGGTGTAGGCGATGGCGAGCGAGATGATCATCGCGATCGGCACGTTGAACGGGATCGGCGCCATGTACGGCCCCATCATGCCGGTGACCCAGAACATCGGCAGGAACGCGAACATCACGGTGAAGGTGGCGAGGTTGGTCGGTTTGCCGATCTCGTTCACCGCCGCGATCGCGCCTTTGAGCCGGTCCGCGCCCTTTTGCGCGTAGTGCCGGAAGATGTTTTCGATCACCACGATCGAATCGTCCACCAGCAGGCCGAGCGAGAGAATCAGCGCGAACAGCGTGATGCGGTTGATGGTCTGGCCGGCGACGAAGCCGATGGCGAGCGTGATGAAAAGAATCAGCGGAATGGTAATGGTGACGATCGAGGCCGCGCGCCAGCCAAGGAAGAACACCAGCAGCGCGACCACGCTGGCGATGGCGATGGCGAGATGCTCCATCAGCAGGTTGACGGCATCGTTGGCCCTGGCGCCGTCGTTGCGCGTGACGTTGACCTGCACGCCCTCGGGGATCAGCGTCGGGCGGATGCGTTCCAGCGTCGCCAGCACCTCGTCGGCGACCTTGACGGCATTGGTGCCGGCGCGCTTGGCGATCGCGACCGTCACCGCCGGCGTCTCGTAATCGGCGGAGCGCTGGCCCGCGAACGCGGGGCCGTAGCCGATGCGGTGCAGGCGTTCGACCTCGCCCGGACCGTCGACGATGCGTGCCACCTGCTTCAGGTACACCGGCTGGTGTCGGGACAGTCCCACCACCAGGTCGCCGACGTCGGCGGCCGAGCGCAGTACGCCGCCGGCCTGCACCGTGGCGACGCGGTTGCCGCCCACGAATGCACCGGACGGAATGTCGAGGTTGGTGGCTTCGACCACGCGTCGGATGTCGGCGAGCGTGATGTTGTAGGCGTGCAGGCGCTCGAGATCGAGATAGACGTTGATCTTGCGCGGCTCGCCGCCGTGCACGAACGAAAACGCCGCGCCCTCGACGCGCCGCAGTTCCTCCAGCACGTTGTTGGCGATGCGGCGCAGTTCACAGGCGTCGCGCGTGGCGCAGGAAAGGGAAATGGTGAGGATCGGCACGTCGTCCACGTCGGCCGGTTTGACCAGCGGTTGCAGCGTGCCATGCGGCATGCGGTCGAGGTTGCTCATGATGCGGTCGTACAGCTTGACCAGCGAGTCCTCCTTGTTCTGTCCGACCTTGAATTGCACCGTGACCACGCCCAGCGAGTTCGTGGCGACGCCGTAGGTGTGGTCGATGCCGGCCAGCCCCTGCAGAATGGCTTCCAGCGGTTTGACGATGAGTTGCTCGATTTCGCCCGGCGAGGCGCCGGGTTTCTGCACGATGACGTTGGCCGCCGGCACGATGATCGAGGGATTTTCCTCGCGCGGCGTCACCAGGAACGCGAACACGCCGGCGAGAAACGCGAAGGCCATGATCAGCAGCGTCAGCTTGCTGTCGATGAAGTATCGCGCGATGCGTCCGGCGATGTTCAATTCCTGGTTGCCCTTGGCCATCGGCGATTGACCTTATTTTGTGGCAATGGGTGTGCCGTCGTGCACCGCGGAAAGATCTCCCAGAACCAGCGTTTCGGTGCCGTGCAGCCCGCTCAGGATTTCCACCTGCGCGTCGCCGGTTCTGCCGGGGCGTACCAGGCGGAAACGCGCCTCGCCGGCCTCGTTGAGGACGAACACGCCGGGAATGCCGCCGCGTTCCACCAGCGCCTGGCGCGGAATTTTTATCTTGAGCAAGTCTCCGGGCTTAAGATTCAGCGACAGCACCGGTCGTTCCACGCGCGGCAGGGATGGCGGCGGCACTTCCGGTTTCTTGTTGCATCCGGCGAATGTCAGAACAACCAGGATGACAGCAACCAGCCGTTGTACTTTCATGGCGTTCCCTCCGGCGGCAATGGCAAGGCCCCTTCGGCGAGTTGCAGTGCGGCCTGTCCCACCTCCAGGCTCACGCGCGACACCAGCTCCTCGCCGCGCGCGTCGGTGTAGGCGCGTTCCGCCTGCAGCAGATCGATGAGTATCGTGCGTCCCTGGCCGTAGCGCTGTTTGACGAGGCGCACGTTCTCTCTCGCGCGCTCGGCGTTGTCGGCGGCACTCGCGTGCCGCGCTTTGGCCTCGCGCAGATTTTCCCAGGCTTCGCGCACGTCGTGGCGCACCGCCTGTTCCAGCGATTGCACGCGCCACTGCGCCTCCCCTTCCTCGGCCAGGGCCGCGGCGATTTCGCCCTGGTGCCGCCCGCCGGCGTAGAGGTCGAGACTGACCACGCCCATGACGCTCGAGGAGTGGTTGTCGAAACCCGGGTTGTCATCGAACCAGTTGCTGGTGGCGATGAAGTCCACATTGGGTTTGTGCGCCGCGCGCGCCGCCTGTATCCGCGCCTTGGCCGCCAGATGCATGGCGCGCGCCGCGGCCAGGTCCCGGCGGTTCGCGAGCGCGCGCGCTTCGAGGTCAGCGAGATGGGCCGCGTCCCCTGCCGCGCCGAAAGCGACCGGCATCAGCGCCAATTCACTGTCGAGCGGCAGGCCCATGACGAGTTTCAACTGATTGCGCGCCGACTCGAGACGGGTCGCGGCCTGCTCGCGTTGTGACTGGATCGCGGCGAGGTTCACTTCGGCGGTGAGCTTGTCGGACACCACGATGCGGCCCTCGCGCGAAAGCTGTGCCGTGGTGCGCGCGTGTTCCTGCGCCGCCTTGACCGCGTCGTCGGCAATGGCGAGCCCTTCCTGCGCGGCCTGGACGTTCAGGTAAGCGCGCAGGGTCTGGAAGGCGGTGACCTCGCGCGCGCGTTCGTATTGCAGCCGCGCGTTTTTCTCCATCTCCTCGGCGCTGGTCAGCGAGGCCGAAAGCCGCCCCCCGGCGTACACCGGCAGGCGCAGCGCCAGCTGCGTCATGTGCAGGTCGCTCGTGCCCGGATGATTCAAACGTGCGGGATCGAAATCCGGCGTGGTGACGTTGCGTGTGTTGAGCTTGTCGGCGAAGGCATCGAGCGGATTGTTGCTGGCACGGGCACTGTAGGAAAGGCCGAGGCTCGGCAGGCGCGCGCCTTCCGCCATTTGGGTGCGGCCGCCCGCGGCCGCGACCTGTTCGCGGATCGCGAGCAGGTCGGGGTTGTGCGTCAGTGCATGGCTGACGGCTTGATCCAGGCTGAAGGTTTCAGCGCGAACGATGTGACTCACCGTGAGCGTGAGCAGCAACAACGCAGCCGGTATGATCCGATAAGACATGCGACTCTCCAGGTTTGTTACGTTCTCCCCACGCCCCCTGGTTATGTGAGTCTTTATATTTCGGCGATCGGGATGAATAAATACGGCCGCCGCGGCCAAAAATCAATGATACCCGTCAATAATTCAGAACGGCTTGACCACGACCAGAATTACCACCGCGATCAGGATCACGGTCGGAAACTCGTTGAACCAGCGGTACCACACGTGGTCGTGGCGGTTGCGGTCGTATTTGAAGTCGAGCATCAGCTTGCCGCAGTAAACATGGTAAACGATGAGCACGGCCACCAGCGCCAGCTTGGCGTACAGCCAGCGGCCGCTCCACGCGTAACCGAGCCACAGCCACAAGCCGAAAACGACGGTGAGAATCCCGCCCGGGGTCATAATGCCGAAGAACAGCTTGCGCTCCATCGTCTTGAAGCGCTCGTGACCTTCGCGGTCGGTCGCGGTCATCATGCTGTGATACACGAACAGCCGCGGCAGATAGAACAGTCCGGCGAACCAGGTGATGAGAAAAATGATGTGCAGCGATTTGATCCAGAGCATGAGGAGCCGTTGATTTTTTTTTGGCGGCGATACGGATCAGGAGCCGGATGGCTTGAGGTATCGCGAGATCATACGCCGCGTTTTGTCGATGTCCAGACGGCCGGTGGAGTTCTGCACGATGTTTCCGTTCGGCGCGATGAAAAACGCCGCCGGTACGTATGGCACGCCGCCGAAGGCGCTGGTCAGTTTGCCCGGCATGTCGAGCGCGACCGGATAGGGCAGGCCGCGGCGCTGCACGAATTCCTGCACCAGCGCCGGCGGATCGTAGGGCATGGCCACGGCGATCAGCTCGAAGCCGAGCGGATGCCAGTCGTTGTACAGCCGCACGAGATCGGGAATCTCCTCGACGCAGGGCGCGCAGCTCGTGGCCCAGAAGCTCACCAGCACCGGCCGGCCGCGCAGCGAGCGCAGCGTGAGCTGGCGTCCGTCGAGCAGGATCAGTTGCGTGTCCGGCGGCGGCGCCGACGACGGCAGCAGCAACGCGACGCTCACGGCGATGACGATCGCCGCGATCAGGATCAATGGCAGCGCGAGGCGGCGTTTCACACGAACAGCTCCAGCAGGTTGTTCAGATACCGCCGGCCCTGCGGCGTGGGACGGATGGTCTGCGCGTTCCATTCGATCAGGCCCTGGTTCTCGGCCTGTGCCAGTTCCGGTTCGCAGGCCGAGATCGGCAGCCCGGCGCGTTCCTGGAACAGCGGCGAAGGAAAGCCGTCGGTCAGCCGCAGCGCGTTGAGCATGAACTCCACCGTCGCGTCGTGGCGCGAGAGTTTCTGTTCGCCGCCGAAACTTTCCGTTGTTCCCGCGGTGCGCAGGTATTCGCCCGGATGTTTCACTTTCCACAGGCGCGTAATACCGGAGGCATCGGTGATCTTGGCGTGCGCGCCGGCGCCGATGCCGAGGTAGTCGCCGAAGCGCCAGTAATTCAGATTGTGCCGGCATTCGTAGCCCGGCTGCGCGTAGGCCGAGATTTCGTATTGCCGGTAGCCGGCCGCAGCCAGCTCGGCCTGTATCCGGCTTTGCATGTCCCAGGCGGCATCGTCGTCGGGCAGCGCGGGCGGGCGGGCGTGGAACAACGTGTTCGGTTCGATCGTGAGCTGATACGCAGACAGGTGCGTGGGACGAAGTCCGATCGCGGTGCGAATGTCTGAAAGAGCCTGTTCCACCGTCTGGCTGGGTAGGCCGAACATGAGATCGAGATTGAAATTGTCGAAGCCGGCGGCACGCGCGGCTTCCGCGGCACGCAAGGCTTCGGTGTGTCCGTGAATGCGCCCGAGCGCTTTCAGTTTCTCTTCATCGAAACTCTGGATGCCAATGGAGAGCCGATTGACGCCGGCGGCGCGGAATCCCTGGAAGCGTTCGAGCTCGACCGTGCCGGGGTTGGCTTCGAGCGTGATTTCGGGATTCTGGTCGAGCGCCAGCCGCGCGCGGATGCCCGACAGCAGACGGTCGATGGCCTCGGACGAGAACAGGCTCGGCGTGCCGCCGCCGATGAAGATGGTGTGCACGATCCGGCCCCACACCCGCGGCAGGTCCTGCTCCAGGTCGCGCAACAGCGCGTCGATGTATTCGCGTTCCGGAACCTCGCCGCGCGCCTCGTGCGAATTGAAATCGCAGTATGGACACTTGCGCACGCACCACGGGATGTGAACGTACAGCGACAGCGGCGGAAGCGAGGCAAAGTTCAGCATGTGCGGAGGCGGACGAAGAGGGAAGCCGCGATTATACCAGCTTTCCGCTATCGGCTTTGGAGTTTGGTAGGTTGGGGTGAACGACGCGAACCCCAACGTAAAATGTCCTACCGCCGTGATCGTCGTCCGCCCACGCGCGCGCCATCTTTGTTGAATTTTGTTGGGGTTCATTTCATTCACCCCAACCTACATCGCTGATGACTAGGTCCGCTGGCTTGGTGCTGCCACCACCTTGGGCCGCGTGATGCTGACCAGCATCACGCCGATCAGGATCACCACCGTGCCCGCCATCTGCATGGGGCTGAGCGTTTCCCGTAACACCAGCCAGCCCAACACCACCGCCACGAGTGGGTTGATGTAAGCATAGGTGCCGAGCATCGAGGGACTGACTTCGTGCAGCAGCCACACGTAGGCGGCGTAGGCGAAGCAGGAGCCGAAGATGATGAGATAGGCGAGCGCCGCCATCGCCTGCGGCGACCAGCTCCAGCGTAAAGTCTCTCCGGCGGCAAACCCGAAGCTGCAAAAAACAACGCCGGCGACCAGCGACTGCAGGGCCGCGACCATCAGCGGCGGCGTGCTGAGCTGGCCGCGCTTGGCGACCATGGAACCGGCCGCCCACAGCGGGCAGGCTCCCAGCACCGCGAGCTGCGCCCCGAAATGTTCCAGCGTGAAACCGTTCTCCGGCATGAGCAGCACGGCGACGCCGAAGAAACCGACCGCGAGCCCGAGCACGGTTTGGGGCGAGAGCTTCTGGCCGTGCGCGCCGAGCGTGCCGAAACCGGCGAGCCACAACGCCGTGGTGGCGACGATCAGCGCCGCCTGGTTCGACGGTACCCACTGCTCGCCCCACACGACTAGACCGTTGGCGCCGACGAGCATGAACAGCGCCGTGATGGTAATCGTGCGCCATTCGCGCAAGTGCACAGGAAATTTCTGCCCGCTCAGGCGCGCGTACAGCGCGAGCAAAGTTCCAGCGATGACAAAACGCGCACCGGCAAACAATGCCGGCGGCAATTGCTGCACGCCCACGCGTATGGCGAGATAGGTCGAGCCCCAGATGATGTAAACCGCTGTGAAGGCGATGATGACTTTCCAGCGCCAGGTGGGATCGTGTTTCATCGCGCTATTCTACTTGTTGTTTGTTGAATCGCTTTCCGGCGATGATAAAAATCTAATTGCGGGTGGCTCCGCCCCTGCACCCTGGGTTCCTTTCTCTTGCTTGTCCAAGAGAAAGGAACCCAAGAGAAGGACACCCGGTCGCTTCGCCGCTCTTACACACCAAGAGCGGTTCCCTCCGTTCCTCGCAAAGCCGGGCGCGAGCCTAACTCGCCGGGCGCACACAACGCGCCTCGGGCTCGGCCAAAAGTCTCGCGACTACCCCCGGCTTTGCTGCGGTGCTCGGCTCGCGACGACGGGGATTAGAAAAAACCTATTATCCTGATCACATTCGCTACATCCGGTGGTTTAGAGTGCGTCTACCAAGTTGCCTAATGTAATTCGGCGGCTTTTGCTTCGAATTGAGAAGCCTCCGCATTGCGGTTGAGTTTGCGAAGTTGCTTCCCGTATGAATCAAAGATCAGCAAGAGAAACTGCCTTTCTGGCCCGGAATAACTTACAGCCGCTGGCATCAGTCGCTTCGCAAAGGGTAAGCCGTCATCATACCGCGCGAGCTGAAAGTAGACTGCCGCAAGCTCAGACAGCCTACGCATAGTCTTGATGCTATCTGGGCCTGAAATCTTTTGTTCGAGTTCCAACGACCAGCGCAAAAGTCTTTCAGCCTCCGTAAGAACTTCATGCCTTCGATAGGCCTGACCCGCGTTGTATAACAAATTTGATTCTAGTTCCGGCTGCATGTCAGAAGTTGTCGGAATACGTGGTGTTATCGAGCTAGGCCACTT
>JACXTT010002564.1_pt1 | contig 28675 bp, 30 predicted proteins | sample 9270951 | NCBI WGS metagenome assembly JACXTT01 (sample SAMN15532306, study PRJNA645909) | rock metagenome | isolation source: weathered quartz diorite | place: Puerto Rico | collected 2017-06-21 | reverse complement strand
GGGGGCACAGCCCTCGGGGGTGGCACGGCGCGAGCGCCCGGCCTACGGAAGGCCGAAGCCGGGCGTTCCGGCGTTCGCCACAGTCGAGAACCGCGTCATCGCGACGGCGCATCGCTCGCTCGAAGCGGCGGCGGAAGTCTTCGCCCGTGCCGGCGTGCAGCCCGTGATCCTCGGCGACAATGTCACCGGGGAAGCGGCGGAGGTGGCAAAGGTGATGGCGGCGCTCGTCCATGAGGTGAGGAAATATGGAAAACCGTGGGCGCCGCCGGTCGCGCTCATCTCCGGCGGCGAGTGCACGGTGACCCTTCATGGCGAGGGTGGCCGGGGCGGGCGCTGCGCGGAGTTCCTGCTCTCGCTTGCGATCGAGACGGGCGGCGTGTGGGCGATCGCCTGCGACACCGACGGCATCGACGGCACGGAGGACAACGCGGGTGCCGTCGTGGCACCCGACACGCTGGCACGCGGGCGCGACGCAAGAGCGTTTCTCGCGCGCCATGACAGCTACGGCTACTTCAGCGCGCTCGGCGATCTCGTGATCACCGGTCCGACGCGCACCAACGTCAACGACTACCGCGCGATTGTCGTCACTTAGGTTAGGTTGATTTTCTAAAGAAGAAGCCAGGGCGGATGCATGAGCCATGCGCCGTCATAGTTCGATGCTTCCCACAAATCACCACCGTGGGAATCCGTACATACCGGTTTTGGGAAGGCAGTCGGGCCTGGCGCACTTCGTAGGTGTAAAACCCGTTTTTGTAAAGATGGCTTATTGACATTTTGATTAACATGTCACTAACATTAGGGTGAGCACCTTAAGTATCTCAATGCTCGTGGTGTTAGTGCGAGCGTACCGCATTGTTTAGAAACCCCGCACTTTGGAAGCTACTGGGGCCAGTAATCAGCGACCACAGTCCGAGGAGGCTTCGAAATGGGCACGATCAAGCGAAAGCGGATTTCTGCACCAGCTATCAAGGCCCGCAAGGGAGGAGAACCACTAGTCTGCCTCGGCGCCTACCATGCTCCGATGGCGCGAGAGCTCGACCCATATGTAGACATCATGATAGTGGGAGATTCTCTCGGAATGGTGCTGTACGGCTTCGATAGCACTATGCGAGTGACCTTGGACACCATGATTCTTCACGGTAGTGCGGTGGTACGGGCATCAGAGAGAGCCTGCATTGTGGTCGATATGCCGTTCGGCACTTATCAGGAGTCTCCAGAAATGGCTTTCCGAAATGCTTCGCGAGTTATGGCGGAGACTGGCTGTTCCGCAGTCAAGGTTGAAGGCGGACTCGAGATGGCCGATACGATCAGATTCTTAACGGAGCGAGGCGTGCCGGTAATGGGACATATCGGATTGATGCCTCAATCGGTACAGACTGCTGGTGGTTATGGAGCGCGGGGCAGGACGCGGGACCAGGCGGAACGGCTAGTTCAGGACGCACGAGCTGTAGATAACGCCGGAGCCTTCGCTATAGTTATCGAGTCCGTCCTGGAACCTATCGCCCGTGACATTACGTCGCAAGTATCAGCGGTGACACTGGGTATTGGCGCTTCGCCAGCTTGCGATGGGCAGAATCTAGTAACCGAGGATTTGGTCGGTCTCTTCAGCGATTTCACTCCTCCATTCGTTAAACGGTACGCGTATCTAGGGCCGGAGATCGGAAGAGCGGTAAAGGCATGGGCTGACGATGTTCGCAATCGCCGCTTCCCTGGCCCAGAGCACGTTTTCCGTCCCAAGGAGGAGGTTGCTGTAGGTTAGGCTTTAGGTCGCCTTCCGCGCCACGAGCCGCGCGATGTACGAAGCGCCCGCCCACCTCAGGTTCATTTAGCACTCCGCTCGCGTAAACCCTCGGCCCGCGGCATTTACTGCAGCGGGTGCGGCTCCATTCGGGTTACCGGGCTAAAACAAGCTCGACGCATCTTTTGACAAGCGCGAAACACGTCAGTAGCATGGCTCTGCAATGTCACACACATGTTACAGGCACCGCTATGGCCGTCTTGTGTTCCTGCACACCCGAGTAGGAGCGCGCGCAAAAGATCGGATCGGTTTATTCCGCCTTTGCGCTTAGGTAGCAAATTGGGCTTGTCGACAACGTTGGGAGGAGCGCAATGCAAAGGAAATCTGTAATTGTTAGGTTGAACGCATTAGTTGCAGTTGGAATGGCGGCGAGCAGCTTCCTTGTTCAGCCCGCGCTAGGAGAGGGATTTTCGAATACGAATGCGCAGTTGTTTTATACGACTCGTAGCAAGGCTGATCCAGTCAATGGAACGGGAACAGATGACGAGAAATTGACTGCTATAAGACTCGAGCATTACGGAACCTTCGCTTATGGCGACAACTACTTCTTTGTCGACGACTACAACGGCAGGGACGTTGGTGGGCCAGGCTCTGGCTCTTTCGGCAGCAATACGCGTAATCAGCAATTTGGCGTTTGGATGCCGCGCTTGAGTTTTGGAAAACTATTGGGCACGCAGCTTAGTTACGGTCCAATACAGGACGTCCAACTAGCTTCCCGACTGGAGGTGGCAAGCTACGGTAGCTATCACGCCCAAAGCATCGGGGTCGGAGTCGATTGGAAAGTCCCCTTCTTCAATTTTGTTACGACCAGGCTGCTAGAGTACGAGACTAACTTCAACAGTACACATTTGTTTTTTCACACTGCATGGGGCGCCGCTTGGCCCGTCGGTTCTCGAAAGTTGCATTTCGACGGCTTTTTTTGGACGGTCGGTACAGACAATAACGGGCGGCGGTGGTATGTCGAGCCGGATTCAACGATAGATGTAGATGCAAAAGGAACGTTCCAAGCCGGTGCTCGCCTTACGTATGAAACCTACAAGAACAGTGATGGTTCGGATTACAAACGAACGACGCCGTGGCTCCTAATCAAATGGAACTTCTAACGTAATTGGGACATGCAGCTCCTTGATGCAAAGCGGTAGTCAGTTAAACCACCCGTAAATTTGTTGGCGAGTGCTTAACTTGGGCCTAGTGGCACCGCGGTACCTAGAAGAGCTTCACGTGGCTCCTGCAGCCGAGCGGCATACGTCAGAAGTATTGCGTTTGGAAGGAGTAACGAAGCGATTCGGTTCTTTAGTGGCCAATGACCACATTAGTCTTACTCTAACGCGCGGTGAGGTACTCGCGCTCCTTGGTGAAAACGGCGCTGGGAAAACAACGCTCACAAACATCATTTTTGGACACTATGTAGCCGACGAAGGGAGCGTTTACGTTAGGGGAAACGCTTTACCAGCAGGGTCGCCTCATGCAGCAATCGCAGCTGGTGTTGGCATGGTGCACCAGCACTTCGCACTCGCCGACAATCTTACCGTTCTCGACAACATCATCGTCGGGACGGAGCCGCTTTGGCGAGTCTTCAGCCAGCGGGAACCAGCTCGGCGCCGGATATTGGGACTCGCAGCTCAATTTGGCTTTCGCATAGATCCGGATGCGTACGTTGCCGATCTCTCTGTCGGTGAGAGACAGCATGTCGAGATTCTGAAGGTACTTTATCGGGATGCGCGGGTTCTTATTCTGGACGAACCCACTGCCGTCCTTGTCCCGCATGAAGTTGAGTCGCTGTTTGCGATCCTCCGTAACCTGGCGGCGCACGGCGTAGCGGTGATCTTCATCAGCCACAAACTTCGTGAGGTAATCGCAATCGCCGACCGTATAGTCGTATTGCGGCACGGACAGGTTGTTGCAGAACGCCCAAGCGCTGGTGCTGTTCCAAATGAGTTGGCTGAGTTAATGGTTGGGCACGTTAGTTCACTTATGCCAGGCGATGTTAGAGAACGCTTGGAGCCTGGTGAACCAGTCTTACGGCTTCGTGACGTGACAATTTTGCAGCGTGATGGTCGCGCGCTATTGACCAATATTAGCTTGGCGGTTCAGCGAAATGAAATTGTTGGCATTGCCGGCGTTTCAGGCAACGGACAGTCGACGCTTTCAGATGTGGTGTGCGGATTAATTACGCCAAACGCTGGAAACGTGGAAATTCTTGGAGCGGGCGTGAACCGCCTATCACCTCGTGAGGTAGTCGAGCGAACTGTCGCTCGCATACCGGAAGATCGGCATGCCACAGGTCTCTACGCCGATGCAGCGATTTGGGAGAATGTCATCGCGGAGCGTTACTACACTCGCGAGTTCGCACTGGCCGGCTTCCTAAGAGTCGAGAAGGCCAAGGCATATGCGGCGAAGATAATTTCGGATTTCAACGTCCGATGTCCTGGTCCAGATGGGGTGACACGCCTCCTTTCGGGCGGCAACATGCAAAAACTCATCTTGGGCCGTACCCTGACGCTGTCCCCAGGGCTCATCCTGGCGAACCAACCAACCCGAGGATTAGACGTCGGTGCGGCGGCGGATGTTCATCGAAGGCTCATAGCGGCTCGTGCACGTGGGGCGGGCGTTTTGATGATCTCTGATGACTTGGATGAGCTTCTTGAGTTGTGCGATCGCATCATGGTTATGTTTCGGGGGCAGGTTTCAGACTCCATTCCACGCGAGCAGGTGGACGTAAATCGGATCAGCTTACAAATGGCTGGACAGCTTCCAGTGCGACCTAGCGCGGGCGATAAGTGTGGGCTGTGATACGTGGGTCCCGGCATTGGATGAAGTCCAGCAAGCCTCAAAGAGAGGCCGATATGCGGGCGGTCGGACTAATCAGGGAAGAGCACCGTTTACAGACTGCGGTCCTGAACGGAATGCGTTACCTCATCCAGATGATCCGTGACCAAAAAAAGCCACCCAATTTCGATTTATTGGGCGCGATGATCTACTACCTTGATGCATTTCCGGAGCGCTTTCATCACCGAAAGGAAGACGAATACTTATTCGCGCGCTTGCTGGCCCGCTATCCCGAGGCTGAAGTACTCATCAACCACCTTAAGCGAGATCACGCGCTCGGCTCGGAAAAGATCCGCGCCCTAGAGCAAGCACTAGCGCGCTATCAACAAGGGGGTTCAGCCGAATTTCCAAACTTTGCATCAGTTGCCGAAGACTATGCAGCATTTCATATTAGGCATATGCGACTTGAGGAGGAGCAGATCTTGCCGCTGGCGGAAAAGCATCTGACTGCAAGCGATTGGCAACTAGTCGATAACGCGTTTCTCGGCCACACTGACCCCCTCTTAGGTGCGACAGAGGGTTCGAAATACAGGTCGTTATTCCGGCGTATTGTCGATTTGGCCCCACCACCGGTTGGGATAGGGCCAGGATACGAAACGTGAGTCGTTCAATCGGGACATCCCGGGAAATATGCCTCGGACGTACTTAATTTTGGAGCAAGCCTGTTCGTGCGAATAGAACCTCGAGAGCAAAGGCCGGTTGCGTTCGGATTGTTGTCGCCGATCACCGCGATATTAGCGAGCATCGTGATATGTAGCGGCCTTGTTGCCTTGGCAGGTGTTCCAATCTGGCGCGCGTTTGCCCTCACCCTCGATGGCGGTTTTGGATCAATACCTGCTATTGCGCAAACGCTGACTAAGGCCACGCCACTAATATTCACCGGGCTATCGGTCGCAGTGGCCTTCCGATCCAACTTATGGAACATTGGTGCCGAGGGGCAGCTGTACGTGGGCGCATTAGCGGCTGTCTTGGTCGGCGATGGGATCGTTCACCTTCCACCGCCTTTAATGATCACCTTGCTCTTTGCAGCGGGGGCGTGCGCTGGCGCGCTCCTACTTTGGATTCCGACTATCCTAAAAACTAGGTTCGAGGTTGATGAGGTAGTAACTACATTGCTTCTCAACTTTATTGTGCTGCTCTTCGTTTCCTTCATGCTCGACGGCCCGCTCAAGGACCCTAACGCATTTGGGTGGCCCCAGTCGGCTCCTATCATCGATTCAGGTACGCTGCCTTTACTAGTACCAAATAGTCAACTTCACGCTGGATTCGTCTTTGCTCTCGTCGCTTCGGCAATCGTTTGGTTGATTAATGCGCGCAGTACGTGGGGGTACGAAATGAGAGTGGTAGGAGCAAATCCCCGCGCCGCGCGGTTCGCGGGAGTGCCTGTTGGTCGAGTGTTGTTGCGTGTCGCCCTGTTATCTGGTGGCCTCGCTGGGCTCGCTGGCGTCAGTGAGGTCGCCGGACTGAGTGGATATTTGACCAACGATCTTTCGCCGGGTTACGGGTATGCGGGTATCGTGGTCGCAACGCTAGCGCGACTACACCCCGCGGGCGTTGTGCTATCCGCGATATTTATGGCCGGTATATTCATTGGTGCGGATGCAATGAGTCGTTCATTGGCCGTGCCGAACTACATTGCCGACGTTATGGTTGCGGTCAGCTTGCTGACAATGCTGGTCGCCGTACTGTTTACGAAATATCGGGTGCGCCTTGCTTGATGTCTTAGGTCTCGTTGCCACGACTAGTTTTTGGGCGGCGACTATGCGCATTGCGACGCCGTTGATTTTCGGGACGCTTGGTCAGTTATTATGCCAACGAGCAGGTGTTCTGAACCTTGGTATCGAAGGCATGATGACGGCCGGGGCAATGGCCGGCTGGATTTCCGTGCATTTCGGTGCTCCCCTATGGATTGGCGTTCTGGTGGCGGCATTTACCGGAGCAATCTTGGGACTCCTCTTCGCAACTCTTACGGTCTCGCTGCCACTATCTCAGCACGTAACCGGTATTGGCATGTCTCTGTTCGCGATTAGCGTTTCTTACTATCTATTTCGCCTGTTCGTTCCTCAGGCCAGGCAGACCATCGTGTCATTCGCCCAATTGCACCTTTCTCCTCTGAGCGCAATTCCATATATAGGGCCTGTTCTGTCTCAGCAGACGGCCTTGACGTACCTCGCCTTTATGCTTGTTCCGTTAGCCTCATTCATTATCTATAAAACGCCACTCGGACTGGCGATCCGTATGGTTGGAGAGAATCCGCATGCCGCCGCTGCACAAGGAATAAGTGTGGCATTAGTGCGGTTTGGCGCCGTAGTGGCAGGGTCTGCTCTAATGGGCGTTGGGGGTGCGTTCTTAACGCTGTCCGCATTCAATGGATTCCTTTTTGGCATGATTAATGGCCGGGGCTGGATCTGTGTTGCACTTGTAGTCGTCGCTTCGTGGAAGCCTGGAAAGGCGCTAATCGCCGTCCTCATATTCGCGGCGGCAGACGCTCTCCAGCTACGCTTGCAGCAAGTTATCTTCGGTCTACCTTACCAAGTGTTCTTGATGCTTCCATACGTTCTAGGCATCGCAGCCTTAGTCGTCCTTTCCCGGCGGGCAGAAAGCCCCCGGTCCCTCATGATTCCCTATTACGCTGGTGCTCGTTAGAAGGAAGAGATCGCAAGAGCTATCCCCCGCGCATTTGGTGGTGGCCCTAGACTGATCCTGGAAGACTGGCATCTGAGAGGTGGCTCCTCTTGGGAAAGCCGGTCGAGCTTGGCATACGGCCAGTGAGTGGCGCTAGCCGAAATTCCACTCACCAATTATCCCCGGCGCGCAAAGGGTCTGCCAATGCTATTGACATTGTGGTGACATGTCATAGAATTTAGTCTTTGAACTTTTCCCGTTTCGAGGAGGAAGATCATGCGGTCGTCTCGCCGGAAGTTTCTACACGCAGTAGGGGGTATCGCGGCTGCAAACGTACTCGTGCCCAAGGTCTACGCGCAATCAAGAATCAAAGTCGCTGGCGTTTACTCCGTTCCAGTAGATCAACAGTGGGTTAGCCGCATTCATATCGCCTTAAAGGCTGCCGAGAAGCGCGGCGATGTCCAGTATGCCTGGTCTGAGAACGTACCATTTCCCGACATGGAAAGAGTGGCTCGCGATTGGGCACAAAAGGGCGTGCAGCTGATCACCGGTGAAGTGTATTCGTACGAAAAAGGTATCCGGAAAATTGCGTCCCAATACCACAAGACAGACTTTCTATCGGGCTCCGGCCAAAAACCTCAGGATCCGAACCTGTCTGTTTTCGACGATCATATAGATGAGGCGGCCTATCTTTGTGGAATGGTTGCAGGTGGCATGACGAAGACTAACGTCCTCGGAATGATATCTGCCTACCCGATTCCGACTAAGAATCGTTTGCTGAATTCATTTCATCAAGGCGCGCTTTATGTCAACCCTAAGATTTCCGTACTAGTCAACTTCATCGGCAGTTGGTTCGATCCGCCGAAGGCAAAGGAGGCCGCGTTCGCACAGATGGACCAGGGTGCAGATATCTTCTATGCGGAACGGGATGGAGTCTCGGATGCAGCTAAAGAAAGAGGCAAACTTTCCATAGGGAACCTAGTCAATACGCAGCCTCAATTTCCTGAAACTGTTATTACGTGCTCTCTGTGGCACATGGAGCCAACGATTGACAAAGTCGTTGCTCAGATAAAGGCCGGAAAGTTTGTGCCGGCGGATTACTCTGAGGCCATGACTCTGAAGAACGGCGGAGCTTCGCTTGCACCTTTCGGTACATTCGAGAACAAGGTGCCTGTCGAAATCAAAGAAAAGGTAAAGCAACGTGAGGCGGAATTTAAGCAAGGGAAGTTCACGTTAAAGATAGATGCTCGGGAGCCGAAATCTTCTAGAGTCTAAGATGCTCCATGGCGCGCGTCTTTAGTACTACGCCGCGCGCCATGGGACCCTATCTTGTGCTCACCGTGTTCCTGACTGGCCATTCCCCTTCTGAAAGAGTGGGCCGCGGTTACAGTAAGGTACTAAGGTACGTTTAGCCTGCCGTCGCGTGTGCTGGCTCATGCGCCGCCATGCGACGCATTTCCACAGTCAAATTTATGGAATTTACGGCGCCGTAATCGCGTCATCCCGGTAATGTACAACGTACTTATCCTCGGCGCCTCGTACGGCTCGCTGCTTGGTACGAAGCTCGTTATGGCCGGGCACCGTGTGACTCTCGTTTGCACGAGTGCCACCGCTTCGCTCATCAACGAGCAAGGCACGCTGGTACGGTTTCCGCTGCCCGGCCGCAAAGGCGTCGTCGAGGTAGCGTCGCGGCGACTTCCCGGTTCGCTGACCGCTGCGAGTCCAGAAGAGATTCGGGATCTCGAGCCCTTCCACCTCGTCGTGCTTGGTATGCAGGAGGCGCAGTACAGCGCGCCCTGCGTTCGCGAGCTCATGGGTCGCATCGCCCGCGCAGGGAAGCCCTGCCTGGCGATCATGAATATGCCGCCCCTGCCGTATCTCAAACGCATACCAGGACTTGCGACAGAGAGTTTGGAGGCTTGCTATACCGACCCTTCAGTATGGCAGCAATTCCATCCTCGTCTCGTCACACTGGCGAGCCCCGATCCTCAAGCCTTCCGTCTGCCGGAGCAGCCGAAGAATGTGTTGCAAGTAGGCCTGCCGACGAATTTCAAAGCGGCGCGTTTCGACGACGAAGCGCCTACTGCAGTCCTGCGTCGGCTCGAGGCCGATATCGAGACGGCTCGGCTACACGTAGACGGCACCGAGCTCGAGATCCCCGTGAAGCTCAAAGTACACGAGTCGGTATTCGTGCCATTAGCCAAATGGCCGATGTTGATCGCTGGGAATTACCGTTGTATCCGCCGGGAGGAGATGATTCCCATCAAAGATGCAGTGCACAGCAACGTCGCGAAGTCGCGGGAAATCTACGACTGGGTCGTGCGCCTCTGCCACCGGCTCGGCGCCGAGGCGGCTGACCTAGTCCCCTTCGAGAAATACGCTAAGGCCGCCGAAGGCCTTGCCAAGCCCTCTTCAGCGGCGCGGGACCTCTTCGGCGGCGCGCAGTACATCGAGCGTGTCGACAGCCTCGTCGGCCGCATTGCCTCTCAATTCGGCCTCCACTCCGAGACGATTAGCGAGATTGTGGCAGTTGTCGATGAGCACTTAGGTAGGAATCGTCTCCCTCGTTAGGCGGCCTGGCTTGTTGACGTTATCGGGTTGCTCTGCTTGGTCCAACAGCCGTACATTGGAGAAGTCGTGCAGTGCTTTGTTCGGCCGTAAACATTCTTCTCGACTGCTCACTACGAAGCCACTTTCAACCTTCCATTCGCAATCCCTGCTTGTATGAGGAGCGACGAGCAAAATCCATTTGGTTCACCGCATCGGAAATTGAGTCCTAGACCGGTTCACAATGATTCAGGAGCTCGCATGTTGTCGCCGCAGCGTTCTTGATCCCTAGCAATGCAGAAGCCGCTCCGGCGCTTGGAGTTTCATGGAGGCCGCATCTACTTCGGATGGATCACGCTTGCACTCGCGCAAATGCTCGGCGAGCCTACCGCGCGGGCCGCCCTCACTACCGCGTGGGCCGCCCTCAATTGGCGTGTACTGTTTAACTCGGAGACCAACCTATGAGTAGCACAATGTCAATCCATCCTGCTGTAGATAAGGGCGTCAAGCCAGGCTCACCGAACTTCGCCGGCGGCAGGTTGACCTGTCACTGCTCGAGCGACCCTGTCACCTTGGCGGTCAAGGCGCAGTGCGCCCACAACCACGTGTGCGGGTGCACCAAATGCTGGAAGCCTAAGGGCGCGCTGTTCTCGCAGGTGGCCGTAGTGCCGCGCGACAAGCTCAGCGTGACGACGAACCCCAGCAAGCTGAAGATCGTCGATCCGAATGCGGTTATCCAGCGCTATGCCTGCAACGGCTGCGGCGTGCACATGTACGGCCGCATCGAGAATACGCAGCACCCGTTCTACGGGTTGGACTTCATTCACACCGAGCTGTCGCGTGAGCAGGGCTGGGCGGCGCCTGAGTTTGCCGCGTTCGTATCTTCAATCATCGAGTCGGGATTCGATCCGGCCCGGATGGGCGCAGTGCGTGCGCGGCTGAAAGAACTCAAGCTCGAACCTTACGACTGCTTGTCGCCGGCGCTGATGGACGCGATCGCGACTCATACCGCCAAGACGTCAGGTGCGCTAAAGAGCTGATCCGCCGCTGCCGACGATCGAAACGCTTTCGCAGCATCGTAGCTTCGAGGGGATCCAGGGCTATTATCGCCATCCCTCGGTCGCTTGCGGCAGCGCCATGCGCTTCGCGGTGTTTCAACCGCCGCAGGCGCGCCGGCGTGCGGTGCCGGTGCTCTATTACCTGGCTGGTCTCACCTGTACCGAAGAGACTTTCATGGTTAAGGCGGGAGCGCAGCGCGTGGCAGCCGAACTGGGCCTTATGCTCGTTGCGCCGGACACGAGCCCGCGCGAGACGCGCTACCCCGGTGACGCCGCGAGCTGGGACTTCGGCCTCGGCGCCGGCTTCTATATCGACGCGACCCAGACGCCGTGGTCGGGTGCCTACCGAATGGAGAGCTACGTCGTCTCCGAGCTACCGGCACTGATCGCAGCGCACTTTCCTGCCGACCCGAAACGGCAGGGTATTTTGGGCCACTCGATGGGCGGGCACGGCGCGCTCACGCTCGCGCTCAAGCATCCCGGGCGGTACCGCTCGCTGTCGGCATTTGCGCCGATCTCGGCGCTGAGCCGCTGCCCATGGGGCGAGAAGGCGTTCAGCCGCTATCTCGGCTCCCACCGCAGTATCTGGTGCGAGCACGACGCGGCCGCGCTCATCGCGCGCGGGTCATCCGGCAGACCGATCCTCGTCGACCAGGGACTAGCGGATCAGTTTCTCACTGAGCAGCTCCATCCGCAGCTCCTCGAGGCGGCGTGTGAGAAATCTGGCCAAGCGCTGATACTCCGCCGTCATGAGGGATATGACCACGGCTATTTCTTTATCCAGACATTCATTGAGGATCATCTCAGGTTCCATTTCTCGCAACTCGTGAGTTCGTAAGGAGCCACCGATGAAAGTACAGGCCGCAGTTGCATTCGAGGCGGGTAAGCCGCTAGAGATCCACACGGTGGATCTCGCCGGCCCCAAGGCCGGGGAAGTGATGGTGGAGATCAAAGCAACGGGGATTTGCCACACCGACGAGTTCACGCGCTCGGGCGCCGATCCCGAGGGTCTGTTCCCGGCGATCCTCGGCCACGAAGGCGCGGGCATCGTGGTAGAGGTCGGTGCCGGAGTGACCAGCGTAAAGAAGGGCGACCACGTCATTCCGCTCTATACGCCCGAGTGCCGGCAATGCAAGTCGTGCCTGTCGCGCAAGACGAATCTCTGCACCGCGATCCGCGCCACGCAGGGCAAAGGCGTGATGCCAGACGGGACCAGCCGCTTTTCTCTCAACGGGAAGATGGTGCACCACTACATGGGCTGCTCGACCTTCGCCAATTACACCGTGCTGCCCGAGATCGCGGTGGCGAAGATCCGTGAGGATGCGCCGTTCGACAAAGTTTGCTACATCGGCTGTGGCGTGACCACCGGTATCGGCGCGGTGATCAACACCGCGAAAGTCGAAGCCGGTGCGAACGTGGTGGTGTTCGGCCTCGGGGGCATCGGCCTGAACGTGGTGCAGGGCGCGAAGATGGTTGGCGCCAATATGATCGTCGGCGTCGACCTAAATCCGAAACGCGAATCTCTCGCCCGTAAGTTCGGCCTGACGCATTTCGTCAACCCAAAGGAGGTCAAGGGGGACTTGGTCGCGCACCTCGTCGAGCTCACCAGTGGCGGCGCCGACTACAGCTTCGAGTGCGTGGGGAACGTCGATCTTATGCGCCAGGCGCTCGAGTGCTGCCACCGCGGCTGGGGCGTCTCGACGATCATCGGCGTCGCAGGCGCCGGACAGGAGATCCGCACCCGGCCGTTCCAGCTGGTCACCGGCCGGGTGTGGAAAGGAACTGCGTTCGGCGGCGCGCGCGGCCGCTCCGACGTTCCGAAGATCGTTGACTGGTACATGGAGCGCAAGGTCAACATCGACGATCTCATCACCCACACCATGCCACTCATGGACATAAACCGGGCGTTCGACCTTATGCACACTGGTGAGTCCATCCGCTCAGTGGTGGTCTACTCAGACTGAGCGATCGTTTGCACTTTTTGGCAACGCCACGTGCGCAGATACGCGGCCAGACCCGGCGAGCGAGCCGACGAGGTTCCGGTACTCCGTTTCGACGCCCTCATTCATCGCACGGGGACGAGGCTTCTTGCCGATACACTGAGCACGAAACTGACATTTGGGCGGGAATTACTCGAAAGTGCTTCCGGTCCTTGAAGTGTTTGGTAGGACCAGGTCAAAAGAACCGATGAATTGCAAGCGAACTTCTAGCGCGATTTCTCGGTAGGGCATCGCGATCGAATCCAAAGCTTGGAAACCGTTTCGGACTGGGTTCTGTCTGACGTACAGCTCCCTTTCGATCCAGGGCAAACTCCGCGGTAGCGGCTAACAAACTACTAATCACCCGAGCGACAGTTTTAGCCGGATAGATTGTGCCCGCGCGCCAGCTGCTAGTCGCCACCGCATTGCTGTGGCTATGTGGTGCTGCATTACGTCTTACGCTTTTGGCGGTCCCGCCTGTCCTTCCACTAATTCGCGCAGAACTACGACTCTCGGCAACGGAGGTGGGGCTTCTCTCCAGTTTGCCAGTCCTGCTTTTCTCATTAGGGGCAGTTCCCGCCTCTATGCTCATATCGCGGCTCGGAAACCGACTGACGCTGGTATGCGGACTACTTTTCGTCACCATGGGTTCAGCTCTCCGAGGAGTGAGCTTTAACGCGACGGGTCTTTACGTCACAACAATCGTAATGGCCATTGGTATTGCCGTTATGCAGCCAACTATGGTGGCTGCGGCACGCCAGTGGCTGCCATCACGAGTTACGTTTGCTACAGCTGTTTATTCAAATGGGCTTTTGGTGGGTGAAATCTTGCCCGTCGCGCTCGCTCTTTCCGTAGTGATGAGGCTAGTCGACGACAGTTGGCGTGCCGAACTGGCAGCTTGGGCATTGCCAACCGGGATCATCGCGGTGCTGGTCGCCGTGTTTGCGCCACGCGCAGTTCAACATGCTCGGAATCGCCTTGGCGGATTTTGGTGGCCCAATTGGAAAGACGCGCTGATCTGGAAATTGGGGCTCTTAATTGGCACCATTAGCGCGATCTACTACGCCACGAATGCGTTCCTGCCCGAATATCTTAGTCGTCTTGGCCGCGGCGATCTAATTCAGCCAGCTCTGACCGCCTTCAACGTAGCACAGTTGCCAGCCTCATTAGTGTTACTTGGCATCGGGAGCAAAATTGAACGGCAGGCATGGCCGTACATTGTCGCCAGTTTGGTTATCACAGCAAGTATCGTCGGGCTAGTCTTTATAGTAGGAGCCTGGACCGTCGCATGGGCGGCCGTGCTTGGCTTCGCCGAGGCTGCAGCAATGACCCTCGGGCTAACATTACCTGCGCTTCTAGCTGAGCAGGAAGCTGTCGGCCCGACGTCCGCCGCAACATTTACGCTGAGCTACGGAATGACCCTTCCAGTGGCCCTTATAAGTGGCGCGGTATGGGACATCAGCGGTATCCCAGCTTTGGCGTTTTTCCCAATCGCGCTATGTGGGATTAGTTTAGGTATTTCCGCCCTGCTTCTTAAATCAACGGGTCAACTGCACTAAAGCCCCTCGTGCCGCTGCACGGCGTGGCGAAGGGTTGCGCTGTTTATGCGCTCGGCTCCGGTGACGTGCTCCCCTGAAATAGTACGGTGCTGAGGTAGAGTCCGCCAACCGAATGAGGGGCTCCGTTCTGAGTCCGGGTTCTTTGAGAGTTTCCGGCTTTTATTCGCCATTGCTGCAAAGGCAATTCTTTGCGGCAAGGGCGAATTCCTGAGGCGTCCGGTTTTCAAGAGCCCGGTGAGGCCGATTCTCATTGTAGTCCGTGCGCCATGCTTCGATTGCTCGCTTTGCGTCCTCCATCGAAATGAACCAGTGCGAGTTCAGGCATTCTTCGCGAAGCCGGCCGTTGAATGATTCGACGTGCGCGTTGTCGGTCGGTTTGCCAGGCCGCGAGAAGTCGATCCTGACCTTGTTCACGTAGGCCCAGAGATCGAGCGCCCGGCCGACGAATTCCGAGCCGTTATCGCAGAAGATCGTCTTCGGGACACCGCGCACGCCGGCGATGCGCTTGAGCACCGCGACGACGTGCTCGCCCTTCAGGCTCTGGCCCACCTCGATCGCCAGGCACTCTTTGGTGAAGATGTCCACCACGGTGAGCGCCCGGAAGCGCGTACCGTGTACGAGTTGATCGGCTACGAAATCCATGCTCCACGCCTCGTTGGCTGCCGTGGGAGCCGTGCGCGCTTCCCGGTGGACCGCCGACACATGGCGCTTCGGACGCTTGCGTCTGAGCGATAAGCCCTCCTCCCGATAGAGCCGGTAGACGAGTTTGTGGTTTGCCTTCCAGCCCTCGCGGCCCAGCAGCACATGCACTCGACGGTAGCCATAGCGCACGCGCACCTGCGCGATCTCACGGATGCGCTCACGCAACTCCGTACGCGGATCGCGCCGGTGCCGGTAGCGATACAGCGTCCTGGAGCACATCGCCACCGCACAGGCGCGTCGCTCGCTCACCTCATAGCGCTCTTGCATATGTCGGATCAAGTCGCGTCGCCGCGAAGGCCGGGTCACTTTTTTTAAGAACATCCTGCAGCATGATCTTGTCGAGCGACAGATCCGCCACCAGGCGTTTGAGCTTCGAGTTCTCCTCCTCGAGCTGCTTCAGCCGCCTCGCCTGGCTCGGCTCAAGCCCGCCGTAGACCTTCTTCCACCGGTAAAACGTCTGCTCCGAAATTCCTACCTTCCTGATGAGCTCCGCCACTGGCGTGCCCAGCTCCGCCTCTTTGACCACCGCCACAATCTGCTCGACCGAAAAGCGCTTCTTCTTCACGACAAGATCCCCTTTCTTTTAAGGTTAATCTTGCCGGAAAACTCGCTTTCATCCCGGACCCATTTACGGGGAGCCCCTCAACGCGAACCTCGAAGACCGCTACCGAGTGGAATGCGAGGTTCTGTACTCGAAGTTCATAAAGACGAAACTGACCCCGTCAATTCTCACGGAACGCGCCCGAGCAGATCTCGTAGTTCGCGAAGAGATCCCGAAGCCAAACGGAATCAAACTCAGGACGCGTTTCGTTATTGAAGTCAAAAGGGCATCAGCTGGGAACACATTGATCAACGATGACTTGCGTCGACTCGTTGCAGTGCGGGAGGCACGCAAGGATATCCGTGCCTTCATGTTTCTGATTGCGGAGGCTTCCAGGCCGTCAAGGTTTGTCTCTGATGAGGGATCGTCGATTCTCGGACGCCACGAAATTCCACATTCGACTGGTTATTTCCGTGTCCGGAGAACGTGGAAGGCGGCTCGTGCTTACTCGAACAAAGAGTCCGCCCAGTATGGTTGCCTGCTTGAGGCGTTGAGTAAGGATGATCGCTAACTTGGCGCCGAACCCGGACGCCCGCGAAGCGCCGACTCCTTACAAGCGACAACCGCGCGCAACGCGAATGCGGGAACCTAGTCATTAATTTCCGGCGTGGTCCGCGTCGTCCTATCCCCGAATGGGGGTAGCAATGGGGGTACAGCGAGTCGTCCCAAAGAATTTTTCGTTCTGTCATGATCTTACTTATTACACTGGCGGATCTCACTCCGCCAACCAGTCTCCAGCGAACCGGCTCGTTCTCTGATGCACAGAGAACGAGCCGCGTTCTCAAAGGGTTAGCGGTCTAATTTTGCCCATACGCGCCATTTGATCGGCTCGGTTGGGCAGAATCACCGAAAAGCCGTCGCAAATTCTCCGAAAGGAGAAATTCCGGTCCCATTTCGGAGTGGGCGAAATCGAGTGATATCAGTTTCTAATGGTCAAGTTACGGTGGATACCGGTGGGCACGCCTATGGATAAGCCGCTGCGAGCCCAGCGCGATGCTCCGGTGTCATGTCTTCCTCGAGGGAATCCAGCCAGGCTAGAAACTCGTCCCAGTTATTGAGGGAGAACACCTTCACGCCGTACCGTGCAGGCAGGTTTATGTGCGGGTCGCCCACCAGCGCCACCATCGCCTGATCCATTACGAACGCATCGCAATACGGGCCGTAGGTCGATACGTGTTTAACGTCCTGGAAGATCCCGCCAAGGCGGCGGATCGCGTCCTCGCGATTCGCATACGCGCCTCGCTTGACCATGTCCTTGAGGGTTGCGAAAGCTCTCACCGACAGCCACTGATGGGGGACTTCGGCAAAATGCTCCGAGCGCATAAACTCAGCGACTCGCTTTAGTCGCTCAACGGGTGGTACTTCCTCCGACAGGCAGTGCAGCAAAGCTTGAACGACCTGCGACATTATCGGCGAGTCGAAAAGCGCGGCGTAATCGCCGCGGGCGACGCGAGCGGCGTACTTGGCGAACGATTCGATGTATCCCTTGGCCGCATCCCGCAGCTCGACGGCGATGTCCTGTTCGAAACTGCTCGTCGATTGGCGCCATTGCGGAAACAGATCGACCAGAGCCTCGACCGATTCGCGCTTCAATCCACGGATCAACTCAATGTCGCCTATGTACCGTCCAACATCGATCCGAAAGTAGTCATCCCATTCGTGAATGTCTTTCTCGACCGCGTCAGTCTGCCGCAATTCAAACGCTGGTGGCTTCACCTTCAAAAAGGCCTGAAATGCGCGTACGAGCTGCGTTCGCTCGACGTCGTACGCCGGCACGAATTCGTGACCACGCGACGTGGCCTTGATGAATTCCATAAGATCGTCTTTGGTTTTGCCGTCATAGCCGCGCCATTGATGGGTCTCATCCTCGTGCACTGAAGAGAAGGGCACGGCGAGTAGCTGGAGCGCCGATATTTTCCGGATTCTGTCGGCAGCCTTTACGAACCGTGGATCCCGATCTTTGAAGGCGTTGCTAAAGAAAAACTGGTCGAGGTAGAGGACCTTTTTGCGCGTCGGTGGCAACGGTACCTCAACCCTGTACTTGCACGTGAGGCAGCCGCGGAGCACGTGATCACCGCGAACGGAGACGTTGCCGAAGCGCGCTTTGCCGCCACAGCCAGGGCAATCGCCGAGTACAACGGTAACGAGCATGGTGGAATAAGATAGTCGAGAAACCGCCGATGCGCAGGCTAAGGGCAGTCTATCGGCGCACCAACGCTCCGTCGGCGCATGGGCTGCAACGCGACGTTTTTTGCCGTACCCACGTTGTTACCCACTCGAGAGGTGGCGAACGCGCCCGCAAACTGTTGACGGACCTGCGGATAAAGGGCGGGGAACTACGCGACGGTAAGATCTAAGCCATCCGGCTAGCGCAGTGGACGAACAGTCAAGAAAACGGCGCAGAACGCTAAGGCGACGACGGCCTCAATCGCCTCGCCAATTCATTGCAGTTCCAGACTCAAACATACTTTGGAACAACGAACGCGGACGTGCGTTCATAAACGCGCGATTTGCCGAGCAATGGGCATTGCAGGCCATTGAACTCTGCAGCTAAATTTGCCTCGAGCACCTTCCGCAGTTCTTCGTCGCTGCGGGTGTTCAAAGTTATGTCTAGTCCAGTTGCCTGCGTAAAGGCTTCCAGCGCTCCGCGGGCGTTCCCAAGGTTTGACTTTGCAGTATGGAACTTTTGGTAAACCAACTCGCTTGCAACGACGCTCGGCACGAGCAGTCGTGCTGAACAGGCCTGCAATATCAGGCTTTGCGACCTGAAGTACTGAAGCGAATCGTCGAGCAATCTATGGCGCGTCGCGCCTTTCAAGAAATCGGAGAAAGAGGAAGGCTTTAGAGACGCGATCATCCTCGAGGCAACAAAAGACATTGCGCGAACCAACGTGCACGCGGATATCGGCCTGATTACAAATGACGGACTCCTTCGCCAAGCGGCCGAGCTGCAGCTTGGAGGCACCAGCAACTTCGGTTGTTACAGCTCCCTAGAAGATTTCACCGCATTCGCTAAGGCTGCAGTGACGGCTATTGCGTCAGAAGAATTACATGAGATTGTTCGGCGAGCGCACAGCGAGATGTATCGCCCTAACGATCCGACATCATTTTGGTTTGTGGCCGATGTCGATGGCAAGCTGCGGAACAAGTTCGGTTTAAAGAGCTATGCCAACACGGTTATTGGAACGGCGTCCTTTGCTACGCCATCCGGTCCGGCACAACCGCCGCCTGGCACGTTCTGGTTGGCTGTTGACTCAGGAACTCTTCGACCTACCGCGACTGCGTTCATCAGCGTAGTTAGAAGGCGTGAGTTTCATTGGCGTACGGCGGTGCAATTTGTCGGCGGCTACAAGCAGTCACGCAATTACCTGCTGGCCTTGGGTGGCTTACAACAGGAGTCCGAAGGTGGGACGCCGGAGTGGTATAGGCATACGATTTTCGACGTCTATTGGCAAAGCGACGTCGCCGAGGACCGTGCTTTTAAAGCAGTCACGCTCGGCGAAACCGAAATGATTGTTGACCGCTTTACTCAAAGCCCGATGCCGGACATTTCAATCGGCTTGTTAGCGTCTCTCGTTCGCTTTAAACGGACTCGTCCATGAGATTACAAGACTGCGAATTAGATATCGATCAGGCATGGATACGGCCACCTAGCCGAACAGCCCCCGAATCCGAATGGACACAAGCGCGGGATCAGAACGTAATTCCCGAGTATCTCTATCGCTTTTATTGCAGCGCGGATTATTTCTCAATCGATAAAGCGCCCCGATTTTTGAATGACCCAAACCGACGGCTGTTTTCGCTTCTAGGAGCGGTCGTTCGCGGGATGTGGGTTTCCTTTGAGGAAAGCCACGAGCTCCTGAACGAAATAAGAGAGCTAGACGAGAAAGCTGCGCGATCGTTAAAGGAAAAGGGGATGAACCCCATTCATGCAAGCGCCGTCGAACGACAGCACAGATTGTTTAGATATCTAGTGGTTACAACGTCGGCCATACTTGATCAAATGGCCGAGGTTGTGGCCCTCCTATTTCACAGCGAGATTGCCGGGTTAAGAATAGGGCGAGCCCACTTCACATACCTGCGGAGTTGGGTCGACGTTGGTACGACGCGCACCGGCATCTTATCCGCCAAATCTGGTCGACTTGGGGAACTTCGGAACGTTCTTAAGCAGGAACTACGAGTTAGCGGCCCGGACAATCAGTGGCACGAGTTGCTAACTCTCTATAGAAACAAGTTAGGACATCTCGGGATGTTGGTATTTCCGATCGTCGCCTTTCACAATAAAGCGGGCAAGTTTTACTATTTCACTCCCAGCCGGTTTCCACTGTTCCATCAGTCGACGATCAACGCGGCTGGAACAAGCGACGGAACATTGCGAGATTACGTCTTGGCCAATTATATAGAACAGGACTTCGTATCTTACTGCGCAAGTCTAGTCGCGCGGATTCAGCGTCTGGTAGATCGCAGCTTTGTAGTACTGTGCGGCGCGTTTAATGAGTTCCGCAATTTCGAACTCGATGTTGGTGCGCTGGAAAATCTAAACAAACAGACCGAAACGGTCGCGTTCAAGTCGTTCGTCTAAGACGCGCATAGTTAATTCTGGATTAAGTCGGTCCTTTGAACGCAGGCGTGCTGTGAATCGTGTGCAGAACAAGATGGGCTGCATCGCCATGAGTATCTATGTACAGCGGATCACCCGATCCATTCATCCCCCAAACTTCAGTGGTTCGTTCCGAAAGACGTATGGAACATGCGATAGCAAGAGCTTATGAGCGATCGCTTCTGGTGAAAACTGTTCCACAAGTTTTCGCCACTGGTCTGGATTAGGGTACGGCTCTGCCAAAAGACTTCCTGCCATTGCGTCCCTTTTCGAAGCTAACGATGGTTTATCGCCGCTCAGGATCTCGCCTGATTGCACCACGCAAAAGAATCGGCGATCGACGGTTCCTTCATTTCTACCGCAACTCGATAGCCCATAAATGACCGCGGTACATGGAAAACGAGGCGATGCATTGGATCAACGAGCACACGAATTACCTTATGTCGTCCTTGGGTAGAAGCCAATGTATTTACAGCTCCGCGCGGAGCCGGAAGTGCTCGGACCAACGCAGCCGCTGCTTCGTGTATCGAGGGCCTCGCTTTCATACATTATGGCCCGAGACCAAAACAACTCCCAATTTTGCTAGCGTCGGTGCGATTGGAAGAGCGACCGTAGTTTTGCCGCCAGGAGCAGACTTATCTGCCATTCCACCTACGACAATCCCGACTGCCTTCCGATTCCCTTGGCCATCCACAGCAGTAATAAGAGCACCGGAATCTCCATGATCTGAGAAGGCCGTGCCGCCGGTGCCGACCACTGCGAATACTGGTTCGAAATATATGTGGCCTGTGAAGCTGTACAAGGGAGAGTTGTACGTAATTGCATGAGGCCCGTGAAGCTGTGAGATCACCTTCCCGTGAGTATGTCCTGTCGTTCTTCCTACTTTTTCGACGAATAAATCCGCGACCAGTTGGTCAACGGCCGTCGGGGTGTCGTAGGCATCGCGCTGGAAAGAGGTTATCTGCCCAGCGTCTAAAAGCTTGAAGAGCGCGGCGTCGAAGTTTTCCATGTGGTTCACGTTGTCTGGCGAGCCGGCGACCATCGCGAGTGATTGGTGGTGCAAGCCAATCGTGAACGGATAGAGTCCTCCTGGGCCGACGTCAACAATCCCCGGAGCAACAATCGGCAGTCCAGTGTCGGCGAAGCTACAAGCCCCCGTTACGTGATTATTCGACAGACCAAAGATGTCCCCGGCGCCATTGCGCACCAAGCAGCCCAGTGTCCCAGCGTCGCGATAGTTGCCCACAGAGATCGAACTGCCGCACGCGTATTTCCCGCCGTTTGCGGTTTGCCGGACGAAATATGGCGGTCCACCGAATGACTGCGATGGCGGCTCTCCTACTGGTTCTTGAGCGCCTTGTCGATATTTGATGTCCACATCGTCGACTAGCTGAGGCAGCGCATTAAGGGCTTTCTTGGATACCGGGACAGCCCTTCGGGTAAACACAACAATGTGCCGCTGTGCTTCGTTGAACCCGACAGCTTGAATCTGCTTTGCCCGCAACAACTGCTTTCCGGCCTCGTTCACTGGAGTAACCGCCCCCAGCTCATTGGCGTGCGTAGTAATTGCAGCAGAGGGCTGCAGCAGGCCTTCCGCCGCTGCCCAGTCATAGAAGATGCGGGCCGCTTTTGCAGTTTCCATTTACACCCCTTGTTGTCATTCTGGCATTCGAATGGCGGTGGACGCTGCGATAAGCTGACCTTGACACAAAGTATGTTAGCTGATACGCTTATCTGCGGATAAGCAGAATATCACGACGCGAGGAGAGCTATGTCATTTGGTGGAAAGATTGCAGAGGAGAGGAAGAAGTTGCAGATAAGCCAAAAAGAGCTCGCGACGAAAGTCGAGATCTCTCCGCAGTATCTGAATGACATCGAGCACGGTAAACGCAATCCGGACTCGGATGCATTGATTGAAAAACTGGCGAAAGCTCTTCGCATTGATTCTGCCGTGCTCTACTACCTTGCTCGCCGTCTACCACCCTTGGACATCAAACAAGGGGTTTCGGACGCTAAAGTAGTCGAGGCATACGCGGCGTTCCGTCGTACTTTGAAGAAGTGAAGTACATCCGAGACACTACAGGCCGTCTAAGCCAGCGGCCGCACTTCGAGCCGATCGAGCTGGATCGGGAGTGCGAGCGGGTCGTGTTCGAGTTTCTCCGCGCGAAGTTTGGAGACGTTCGTTTCCCAATCCCGACCGATGCTCTTTCGATCCTTATTGAACGCGATGCGGACGAACTCGATATGTACGCGGACCTGTCTGGCCTCGGCGCGGACGTCGAGGGCGTCACGGAGTTCGTCCCTGGACAAAAACCGCGGGTGAAGATCTCAAAGAGGCTCTCGGAGGACAGCCGGATGGAGAATCGTTTGCGGACGACGCTCACGCACGAGTTCGGACACGTGAAGTTCCACGCACCGTTGTGGCAGGTCGATACGCTGACCGCTGATATGTTCGGGAAGCGGCCGGAGCGGATGTCCATCTCCTGTAAGCGTGAGAACATCGTTGGAGCCCCCGAATACGACTGGATGGAGTGGCAGGCCGGGTACGTCTGCGGTGCTGTGCTGATGCCGCACACTCGCGTCAAGGCGCTGGCGACGGACACGCTAAACAAAGACTTGCGGCAAGGGCCGGTGGACGCGTCCTCGACCGCCGCCGGCAACCTAATCGCGCGTCTAGTAGACAGCTTCCAGGTTTCGGCAGATGCGGCGCGCGTGCGTCTGATCAAACTAAAGGTCATCGCGGACCGCCGCCCGGGGGCAGACCTCTTCGCTCCGGATCGTTGACAAAAATTTTTCTATCGTGATACGCTAATAAGCGGATCAGCTAACTGACGTCCATGGTGTGGCCGGCGATGGCTGACAGACATAGGTGAAACATGGAAAACCATAGCAACGACAAAGACTTGCACGTTAAAGTCGTGTACGCCTCGGCCGTGCAGCCCTACAACGACCCGCACGAGCCGCCGAGCAGCACGGTCGGCACGCTGAAGACCGCGGTGCTCGACTTCTTCAAGCTGAAGGAAGGCGCGCGGCCCGACGGGTCTACGGCGACTTACACGCTGTTCCTGGGCAAGCAGCCCCTCGAGGACCTGAATCAGCAGCTAAGTGCCCTCGCCGGCGACGCCCGCAAGCTGGATTTGAAGCTCGGTGAGCAGATTACACAGGGCGACGAGGGTGGCCGTACGGCCACTGATATCGCGTTCGAGGACGACCTGCAAGATGCCGAAACCGTAGCCGACGCCGCACGGTGGCGGCTCGACCGCGGCGGGCGCCAGGAGGTATTCGTTACGCTCGGGTCGGCGGCCGACGCGGGTAACACGTACCAGGCGCGGCTGGCCTGGCGTAACTATCCGAACGACGCGCCTTCGGTGAAGTTTCGGAACCCGGCCAACGGCAGTCTTTCCGAGCCGACTGCATGGCCGGTGGTGCGCGGTTTCCGACCGGGGAATCTCGACTGCTGCGTTAACTGGTCGGAGGAAGGCTTTGTCGCCCACCCCGAGTGGCGGAACGACCCGAAATTCCGCTGGCGCGCGGACGGCAACGCGGTACTCAAGGTACTGCGTATTTTGCAGTCAGAAATGGACGATCACTACTCGGGGCGATTCAAGATATGAGGCCCTACCGGCTCGCCGAAAGATGGCTGCTGGCCGGCGGGCTGCTGCAGGCGGCGCTGGACGAGCTCGCCATCGACGGCCGGCGCGGGTGTGAGGGTGTTGCCTTCTTCCTCGGTCGTCACTATGAGCGTGACGCGCACATTACCCACCTGGTGGTGCTGCGTGGCGCCCCTCTCGTCAAAACGGAAAACCATCTGCAGATTCCGGCGGCGGTGATGAACGAGGTGACGGACCATGTAATCGCGCACGAAGGCGTGCTGCTAGGGCAAATACACTCCCATGGACCGGGCTACGGCGTTGACCTTTCTTACCCGGACCATTTTTTCGGAATCCGCGCGCCCGGGTTCTTGTCGCTCGTCGCGCCGGATTTCGGCATGCGCCCGGGCGCAGGGTTGGAGGACTGCGGCGTGCACGTGTTCGACGAGCCGCGCGGTTTTCGTCGCATGCCGGTAGCCGAAATCCGGTCGCGCTTTGGCAATCTATTGGGAACGCGCGTTACGGTACTGGTAGCCGAGCTGTGAATACGCCAAAGACTGCATACAGCCGGCCTCGAGCCGTAGTGTCGCGGCTGCTGGGGCAATCGGCCGCCGACAATCTGCTGGAGCGCCCAGCTCTGGTCACTGCGGATGCAAGCGCGATACTGATGCGGGCCGGACGGTCAGCGTTCCTTGCGAGCCTTTCGCTGCTTACGCGTTTCTGCGCGGACGTATCGGTTCACGTGCCGGAAGGAGCTGGTGCGTTTGTAAGAGACGTCCGTGCACTGGCGGGTCGCATCGGCCACGCAGGCAATATCCGCTTCCTCAACCAGGCGGATGTGGTGTTCGAGCGCTACAGCGCGATTCTGAACGTTGGCCCGACGATACATACCGACTTGCCATGGACGGCCATTGCGTGTGACGGCTGGGTCCTTCAGGTCTGTTCCGGAGCCGGCCCTGTGGTGCTTAGCTTTTCGCAGTTCAACCCGGCGGCGACACTTGCTGCGGCGAGCTTAGGCGCAGCGGAGACTCTCAAGAGGCTGCTGGGCGTTGTCGCGCACGTCGCACCTTTGCTGCAGAACGAAGTGTTCTCCCTTCTGACTTACACGCAGGATACCAACCCGGGACAGGATATTCGCGGCCCCATTCGGCTTGATTGCGTGCTGGCTGGAGCCGGCGCAATCGGGAATGGGGTTCGGCACGTGATGATTGAATTGCCAGCTGAGGGATGGTTTGCAGTTGTCGACCGGCAGCGCGCAGGTGAAGAGAACTGGGGGACGTACATCGACTTGGAGCCGAGCGGGTTCGGCATACCGAAAGCAAATCTTGCGTGTGCCGGCTGGGGCGCAGCAGTCACGCCTGTCCCGCTCAAGCTGGACGTAGAGCAGCTTATTTCGAAGCTGGGACGCGACATTCCTTTCCCCGACTTAATGCTTGGGGCACTGGACAATGTCGAGGCCCGGCATGAGATCCAGGGGCTGTGGCCAGATTTGGCGATCGACGGCGCAATCGGCGACGTGACGTGCCAAGTCAGCCGACACCCTTGGGGCCAAGATGTCGCGTGCTTACGGTGTCTGTTCCGCGAGTTAGCAGGCGAAGATTCGGCGGTCGTCGCGAGCCGTCTTACAGGCTTGTCGGTCGAAAGCGCCCGGCGGCGGGAGGAGGAAGTCACTCAAGACGATGTCGATGCAGCGGTTGGCGAGCACAAGGCGTGGCTCGAAGCTCGAAAGGGCCACCAAAAGTGCTCGGTGATCCGCGAGGCGCTCGCGGAAAAGCTCAGTGCAGGCGAAGCAACGTTTTCGCCGTCAGCCCCATTCGTCGCGTGCATGAGCGGGTCCATGGTTGCCGCTGAGTTCATCAAATATCGAATGGGCATCGCCAGTCCGCTTGCCCCGAGGTTCCAATTCAACGTTCTGGTCGGCCCCCGAGCGGGCACCATGCTCGAGCAGGAGCGGCGGAAAACGTGTTTTTGCGTTCAGCGCAACAGCGCGATCGAGAGGGCGCGCTTAGATCGCTTGCCGCGCTAGGCCCACCAAAGTGGAAAATAATTTTCACGAATGAAAAGAGGATTCAGCCACTTGCAGGAGGTCTTGTAGAAACTACAACTAAGCGTAGGCTTATGTCTTGATATGGCAACACTGCTTATATATGACGAGGCAGCAAATCGCACAGCTGCGTAAGGATCTGGGCCTTTCGCAAGTCCAATTTGCTCAGCTGTTCGACGTGCACTTCATGACTGTATCCAAATGGGAGCGCGGCGAATCAACGCCCTCCGCTTACCAGTTCGCTTTCATGGAGCAGTTTAGAAAAAAAGCGGACGATGAAAAAGCCAAGGCGCAAGAGGAGAGACTTTTAGTCGGAGCCGGAGTAATTGCTGCGTTGTTGTTTCTTCTCTCTAGAGGGTAGCCGCTATGCCGTTCGACCCGATTCTGGTGATCACGCGTCCCAAATATGGGGTGCTCACACACTACGGTGTACGTTTTTCTGATGGGACGGTTTACGACTATGTTCCTGGCGTAAATCTTCGTCGCACGGACGACGATGGGTTCGCGGAAGGGCACGATGTGGCTATCGTCGCTTCGATTCCTTGGGAAAAATATCACCTAGTGCGAGCCCGCTTAGAAGAGCTGCAACGGAACCCGCGCCTCTACAACCCGATTACGTTTAATTGTGAGGATTTCGTCAACTGGCTAATTTCCGGCGAAGCAAAAAGCGGCCAGGTGATCGCCGCGCTCTCCTTGCTCGCACTTGTCGCATTCTTGGCGGTCGCGGCAAAGTAATGTAAGTGGCTAGGTTTCCGAATTCTGAGCTCTACGATTCCGGGCGAGAGATCGTAATCTTCGCGGCGATCGTGCATGACGAAACGATCCAATGCGCTATCTCGCTAGAAGCGCTTCACGATCACTTCGATGGTGACATGCTGAAACCCGTTCAGACTTTCAAATTGAATCGACGCGCTATCGAGCAAATTGCGGAACGACTCCTATCCCGTCACCGCTTCGAGGCGGACGGATCCATATTGATTCGCACGGCCGATTGTTAGGTCTTCGATTGGGGGTCATTTAACATAGTGCAAGATTGTGCAGTTATCGCCCGGAGGACGTGACCCGCGCCCGGCTAGGCGAAACCAAAGAGCTTCCGCTGCTTCTCCCAAAGCGCCGGCATACCAAAGCGCAATTTCTCGACCGTAAGCGTTGGCGGCTGACGCCCCTCGAGCACCGCTTCGACGATATCGGGGGCGAGGAACGCGCAACGGAGCATCCGCCCTACGTAGCGTTGGTGGACGCCGAGGCGCTTGGCGATCGCGCCAAGCGAACTCGATTTCCCTGATATCAACTCTTCGTACCAGCCGTGGGCGCGGGCGATCGCCTTAACGAGCGGAATATCGATTTTGCCCGCGACCGCTTGCGAGTTTGGCGTGATGACGAGGCGCATCTCTGACCCGCAACGACGTAGCCGCGCTTCAATCTTCAGTGTTAGCAAGTCCTCATCAGAAGTGCACGCCGGTACAGGGATTGGCGCACTGCCGTTTCCAGCACCCAGAAGCCTCGATCGTAGGCACACCCTGGCGAGAACAATCCGGATTTCTTGCTCGATCACCACAATCTTGGAGGTGATTGACAACATGAAGCCACGCAGGCTCGGAGCGGCACTTGCACGTAACGATTTGGAGAGTTCTTTCGCCGCTCGGATTAGCTCCCTGCGGGTGTGAGCATCGTCCGTGGGCTCGGCAAGGTCCATTACGGCCTCGCTCGACGCAAGAAAATCGCAATAGCGTTTGCGCACGAGAGCCTCAAGCTCAGCTGCGGGCAAGCGTCGCACGGCAGGAGCATTTCCGGATGCGGGATCGAGAAGCCTCTGAGAAAAGTAGTAGCGGTAGCGCTTGCCCGCGGTCACACAGTGCGAGGGGGTCAGGCGGTTGCCTTGATCGTCATAGAGCAGGCCCGCGAGAAGGCTCGGCTCCTCAGCGCGCGAACCGGTGCGCTTCGCTACCGTGTTTTGCCTCAGGCGGTCCTGAACCCTTGTCCAGAGGCGAAGCTCCACGATACCTGGATGCTCGCCAGGGTAAATCGCCCCGCGATGCTCCACCTCGCCGAGGTAGAGGCGGTTCTGCAAGATCGAATAGAGGGCGCCGCGAGAGTAGGGCGCGCCGCCGCTCTTTCGGCCTGTCTTGCTAAGGCGACGCTTGCTTACTATCCCTTTCGCTTTGAGCTCCGCGGCGAGCTTGCGGACGCAACCCAAGGCGAGGTAGCGCTCGTAGATACGGCGGACGACCCTTGCCTCGTCTGGTTGCGGCTCGAGACGACGGTCCTTGAGCGTGTAGCCAAGCGGTACGGGTCCCCCCATCCACATGCCCTTTTTCTTGGAAGCGGCGATCTTGTCCCGGATGCGCTCGCCGGTGAGCTCGCGCTCGAACTGGGCGAAGGAGAGGAGGACGTTGAGAGTAAGCCTCCCCATCGAGCTCGCCGTATTGAATTGCTGCGTCCCGGAGACGAAAGACACCCCCTTGGCCTCCAAACGCCCGACGATTTTCCGCAAGGCGGCAAGAAAGCGGGTGAACCCGGCCCCCTTTGCAACCCCCCTCCACCCGCCATCTCCGGCCCCCCCGGGGTGCCCCTTGGCCGTAAGGCCGAAGAACGCCGGCCCCGACCACCGCGTCCGCGTGATGGTGCGAGCCACCTCCGACAGGCTGCCGTAGCGCTTGCCGCGGTACTCGACCGCGTCATCCAAAACTGACACCACGTGCGTTTCGCCGCGCCATTCGCGGATAAGGCGCGTCCCGGCTTT
>JACXTT010002563.1_pt1 | contig 28679 bp, 30 predicted proteins | sample 9270951 | NCBI WGS metagenome assembly JACXTT01 (sample SAMN15532306, study PRJNA645909) | rock metagenome | isolation source: weathered quartz diorite | place: Puerto Rico | collected 2017-06-21 | reverse complement strand
AATGGGTCAAGTACACGGCGCGTGGTTTCCGCAACAAGAAGAACTTCGCTGCCGCCATCCTGTTCCACTGTGGCGGTCTGGACCTGGCTCCTTAAGCCACTAAAATGCCGGAAGAGCGTGTTTTTTTGCCCTGGCCCAAAGTGTGGGGTGGATACTCCCTTCGGCGTTCGCTCGGGGCAGGCTTGTCGGTACTGGACCAGTTTGAAACTGGTCCACTACCGGCTTGTCTGCTGCTTTTGAAGTTGTTTCTGGTTTGAGATATTGTTACTGGCTGCAACGGCCTCGAATTTGGTTTTGATACCGAAGTCCAAGTCAAAGGCGGCGGACAAGCCTGTCCTGAGCGACGCCGAAGGGAGTGTCCTCCCTACACGTTTTTGGCCCGGCCCGCGCATCTAAATTGACAGGCAGAAATGGTCCTGGTAGGCCAGTACATCCCAGGGAGGAGCTATGAGGGGCAACTTGGTCGCCGTACGGGGTCTGACCCTAGTACTCGTTCTTTCGGTGACTGCGCCGCGAATGCTACACGCCAGAGTGGAGCCCTCGCACGGCTTTGATATGTTTTCCGCCCAGGAGGAAGTTCAGGCGGGACAGCAGGCGGCCGCCCAGGTCGGCAAACAACTGCCCCTGCTTCCCGAGTCCGATCCGGTGTCAATCTATGTGCAGCGGCTGGGTCATCAACTGGCAGCACACGCTCCGGGCGAGAAGTGGCCCTATTCTTTCCATGTGGTTAATCAGAAAGAGATCAACGCTTTTGCTCTTCCGGGCGGGCCGATCTTTGTGAATCTGGGAACCATCCAGGCGGCGGACAACGAAGCCGAGCTGGCCGGCGTCATCGCCCATGAAATTTCCCACGTGGTACAGCGGCACGGCACGCGTGCAGCCAGCAAGCAGATGGCAGCACAGCTTCCGCTGGCAATTCTGGGCGGAGTGATGGGCCGGGGCGCGCTCTCGCAGATGGCGCAGCTGGGACTTTCGTTCGGGGTCGGCTCCTACTTCCTGAAAAATTCCCGCAAAGCCGAATCTGAGGCTGACTTGCTGGGCTCCGACATCATGTACGACACCGGTTTCAATCCTCAGGCCATGGCGCAGTTCTTCACCAAGCTGCAAGAAGAAGGCGGCGTGGCGCGTGGCCCGCAGTTTCTCAGCGACCACCCTGATCCGGGGAATCGCGCCCAAGCAGTGGCGAAGGAAGTCGCCACTCTGCCCAGAAAGAGCAGTTATCGCAGCGACAGCGCCGAATTCCACGACGTGAAGCAGCGCGTCACGGGCATGAAACCGCTGACCGCGCAACAGATCGCGGAGCGCCAGTCTCCGACCATGAACGCTTCCCCCGGGAGCATCGAGCCCAGCGGCAGCATGCGCAGTTTCAACCACAGCGATTTCGAGATTTCTTATCCCGACAACTGGCAGGTGTTCGGCGACCAGAATTCGTCGGTGACGATTGCCCCGCAGAACGGGGTTTCAAATTCCGCCGTGGCGTATGGAATTCTGATCAACATTTTTCAGCCCGAAGACGCCAATGCCAGCCTGGATCAGGCAACTCACGAGCTGCTGACATCGCTGCGCCAGTCCAACCCTGATCTGCGTGAAATTGGGCATGACGAAAACATCCGGCTCAATGGCCTTGCGGGAAAGTCCGTGGACTTCATCGGAACCTCACCCTTGCAGGATCAGAGCGGACGTCCGGGACGGGAACGGGACTGGCTGGTCACAGTAAAGCGCCGGGACGGCAGCCTCTTATACCTGGTCTCGATCGCACCCGACAGAGACTTCGAAGCGCTGCGCCCGACGTTCGAGCGAATGCTGAAGTCGTTGCGGCTAAGATAGTCGTTGGCCGTTCGTCCTTGGTCGTTGGTGCAACCCCAGCGGCGCGTGGTTCTTCTTGTAGGATAAGCAAGTGGTAGAGATGTAATGACCTCACATCAGGAAGCGTCAAGTGTTGAGCTGGACGACGGAATCTGATGGCGGGCGGCCAACGAGAACGATCAACGACCGGCGACTGCCCTACCCCCCTTGCTTCAAATCCATCAACACCTGCCGCGCAATTTCTTTCAGCGTCTCGAAGACTCCCGGACCCTGGAAAGCTACCGCTTCGATGACGGGCTCGTTCTTGCGGCGCAGTTGCTTTGATAGTGCGTCGACTGGCAGCACGTTGGGCAGATCGCGCTTGTTGAGTTGCAATACGTACGGGATTTTGTGGAAGTCGTAGCCGTGCTCCTTGAGGTTGGACATGAGGTTGTCGAGGGCTTCGACGTTGGCGTCCATGCGCTCTTGCTGCGAGTCGGCCACAAAGACGATGCCATCGACGCCCCGCAGAATCAGTTTCCGGCTGGCATCATAAAATACCTGGCCGGGAACCGTGTAGAGGTGGATGCGAGTCTTGAAGCCGCGGACCGATCCCAGGTCCAGAGGCAGGAAATCAAAGAACAGGGTTCGTTCCGTCTCCGTGGCCAGCGAGATCATCTTGCCCTTCTGCTGTTCGGCCGTTTTCTGGTAGATGAACTGGAGATTCGTCGTTTTGCCGCCCAAACCAGCGCCGTAGTAAACGATCTTGCAGTTGATCTCGCGGGCCGCAAAGTTGATGAAACTCAAGACTTCCCTCGGAACCGGTGGCGAACGCCTGCATCAGCGCAAGCGTTTCCCGGTAAAGATTTGGCTTGGTACTGTTTGGTTTTATACCATACGGCCCGGCGGTGACGGCAGGTTACTCCGGTTACTAGCTGGAAGACCGTGCCGTTTGGGGCCCGGTTGTTGGCCAGACTGTCCAGTGCGCGATTGATGGCGAGTGACGCGATTTCAGATTGCAGATTTTGGATTTCAGACTGAAACCGCGCGCCGACTTGCCATCTACAATCTGAAATCTTCAATCTCTGGATTCAGCGGGACAATCCGATCGGGTAGTAGCCTTCCTTCGCCGTGACTTTCAGATCAGGGCGGGCGACCCGGACTTCGATCTCCCGGTGAGTGTTGCTGGGGGTGGCGTGGGTCACATAGCCCAGGGTGTACTGGTTGCGAGCTTCGCCGAGTGCGCTGGCGTAAGTGGTCTCGATGGCATCGCGGGAGAACCCGGAGAAAATCTCGCCCCCGGTGGCGTTCGCGTACTTGGGCAGGATGTCGGTGTAGCCCAGACGCGAGCCCGCAAGCGGAACGTGCAACTTCTGCAACTGGCCGTATCCTGGAATGGCCGACCCCTCGACGGCCACGCCGTAGACCATGATTCCATTCGACAACAGCACTTTCAGGGTGTCGCGATAGCTGGCGTTGCTGCGGGCCTCGCGGCCGTCGCTGATGATGAAAATGACTTTCCGGCGGGAACGATCGCGTTTGCCCAGATCCAGAGCCGCGGTCACCAGGGCATCGTTCAGCACATGGGATTCCTTGGGCGGCGTAACCACCCGGGGTGAGCTCTGGTCCACGGGCACGCCGTTGATGATCGGCCCCTGCGGCCCCAGCGGTCCGCTGGTCACGGGAGGCCCGTTGTTTCGGCCGCTCACGTATTTGAGGCTGTCGAGAGCGGCGGTGAGTCTCTTGCCTACCGCGGCGAAATCAGCCGCCTTCGACACGCTGGTGCTGTAGGTGTAGAGAGAGACTTCATCAAACTGGCTGAACGCGCCTTCAAGCGCGGAAAAAGTCTGGTTCACTTTCTGCACTGCCACATCCGCCATGCCGACGTCGAAGATCACGGCTACGGACAAGGCGAACGGATCGGTAGTGAAGAAATTCAAGGTCTGTTTCCTGCCGTCCTCGAAAACGGCGAAATCCCGGGACAGCAGCCCATTCACCATGCGCCCGGAACCATCCTTCACCATTACGGGAACCACTACCTGGTTGACGTTGGTCCTGAGGGTTAACAGTTTTTCATCCGAGGAACCGCCCTCGTCCGTGGCGCCACCTTCCGGCACGGTCTTAACGTTCATCGGAGGCGGCGGAGCGACACCGGGGGCGTAGGTGGGTTCCGCTAGGGAATTAGCGTCGGCGGGTGCTGCAGGATTGGCCTCCGTGGGAGGCGCCTGATTTGGCGGGGGCGTCCCCGGATTGGACTGCGGTGGAGCCGACGAGGGCGGCAGCGTGACGGGAAACGGCCGGGTGGCGGAAGGCGCGTCGGGAATGTCTTCCTTCTTCTTCTGTTCGGCCTGCTGGGCAATGGCCACCCCGGAAGCCAGAAGAAACGCCGCCAAGCCCGACACCAGTGCCCTAAATGCTTTGCTCATCACCGCTTGATCTATTGCTGAAGTCACGGCCTCACTCTCCGCCCGACGGCAACTACTTTAGGGTTGGGATGCTGAAACCTGTAATTTCGTGCATCTAACCCTGATGGAATAGACTAACAAAAAGTGCGAGAGAATATCTGAATGCCAAAAGTCCGCGGGTTTCAGACATTTGCGGCGACCACATTTGCCATCGCGGTACTGACTGTCAGCCTTTTCCGGGGTCTGGCATCCGCCCAGCAACTTCCCCGCCTAGCTGGCCCTCCCGAGGGCAACAGCCAGAGCGACGAGCAGGACCAGTCCATCAGCACGCTGAAGGTGAACGTGAATGTGGTCCAGCTCTTTTTCAATGTCAAAGACAGGAAGGGCGCGCTAATTCCCAGTCTTGACAGGGACGACTTTCAGATCCTGGAAGACGGCAGGCCGCAGAACATCAAGTATTTCACCGCCGAATCCGATCTGCCGCTGACCCTCGGCATTCTGATTGATTCGAGCGGCAGCCAGCAGCGGGTTCTGGAGATGGAGAAGGAAGTGGGCGCCAATTTCCTGAGCGAGATTCTGCGCCCCAAAGACGAGGCCTTTGTCATCAGCTTCGACATTGATGCCAACCTGCTGCAGGATTTCACCAACTCGTCACGGCGGCTGCGGGAGGCCCTCAACAGCGCTCGGATTAATGCCCCTCCGTCCAGTTGCGGTGGCCTCCCCGGAGCCGGAGGTGGCCCGCTGCCGTGCAGTTCGACGCCGAAAGGCACCGTGCTCTACGACGCCGTCTACCTCGCCTCGCACGATGAACTGGCCAAGGAAGTGGGGCGCAAGGCCATGATCCTGCTCACCGACGGCGAAGACCAGGGCAGCCAGTTGAAGATCACCGAAGCCATTGAGGCCGCCCAGAAGGCGGATTCCATCTGCTATGTGCTGCTGATCGCGGACCGGGGCTTTTACGGCTTTGGCGGATACTCGGGTGACCGCGAAATGAAAAAACTTGCCGGTGAAACTGGCGGCCGCGTCATCGAAGTGGGAAACAAGATGGACAAGCTGAAGGAAGCCTTTGACCAGATCGCGCGCGAGCTGCGAAGCCAGTACAACGTCGGCTACACCCCCACCAATACGGCTCTGGACGGGTCTTTCCGAAAGGTGGAGATTCACACCAGGAACAAGGATTATAAGATCCAGTCGCGCACCGGTTATTACGCGGTGGCAAAGCGCGATTAGCCGCCAACCACGGAGCCAGCCAAAGAGATTTTCTCCGCGTCCTCTGTGTCCTCCGTGGTTAAGAAACGAGGTCAAGAAGTAAGGTCAAGAATGTTTTCCTCGCCCTCGATTCCTGTACATTTTCTCCATGCCAAAATTTGAGAAGCACATTTTCATCTGCGGCAACCAGCGCTCGCCCGAAGCCCCGCGCCCCTGCTGCGATCCCGAGGCTCGGGCGGAATTGCAGAAGTCATTCAAAGAAAAGCTGGCGGCGCGCGGTCTGAAGGGAAGAGTGCGCGCCAACCAATCGGGCTGCCTTGACCAGTGCGAGCATGGTCCGAATCTCGTAGTCTATCCCGAGGCGGTCTGGTATGGCCGGGTCACCCTTGCCGATGTGGACGAAATTATTGATTCGCACATCGTGGGCGGAAAGCCGGTGCAGCGGCTGGTGCTGCCAGAGACGTGCCTGAACACAACTTGCGAGCACCGGACGCCAAAAGGAACGCCCCTGACCTAGCGGATATGATGCGCCGGCCTAGCCACGAAAATCTTAGCGTTTCAGCGGAGCAATCAGGGGTGGTAGGCGCGGCAGGAATTGAACCTGCAACCCTCGGATTAGAAATCCGATGCTCTATCCGTTTGAGCTACGCGCCCTCGGCCTGATGTAATTGTATTGGACTGTAGTTTGCCGTCAACTCTGCGTGTTTCGCTCGCGAGCCGTCAAACTGCCCTGCCCCTTCGCTCTCGAAGCGCCACTTCTCCGATGATGGCGCGCGGTGATATCGTTCAGCTATTAGCTTTTCCTCCGAAATGAAGTCTTCACTTCGCATCGGCCGGGAATTTTTCCGGCTTTCGCTGTTAGTGGGGGCGCTAGGCGCTGGTTTCTGCCTGTCGCAGTCGCCACCGTCGAAACCGAAGCAGGGATCTGCCGCCTCGGCTCCGCGTGGCACGGTTTTGCGTACCCCGCGCGCCGTTGTTCTGCGTTCGGTAAGAGTGATCTCCGACGCGCAAGGGCCGGTAGTGGAGATTGTCACCAGCTCCAGCCAGGGGCTGAATCCCACGATTGAGAGCCTGGAGAGCCCGCCACGCCTGGCGATCGATTTGCCCAACACCCGGGTTCTGTTGCTGCGCAAACGGTTCGCCGGAGACTCTGCAGAGATAAGCCGCGTGCGAATCAATCAGTTCCAGAATGCGCCGCCGGTGACGCGCGTGGTGCTCGATCTGGTCCGCCCTGTTGGTTACAGCATGGACGGCAGCGGAGAACGCCTGCTGGTGCGTCTGCATCCGCTGGCAGAGGCAAGGCAGAGAAGTCTGGAGCCACCGTCAGTGCCGGCTTTCACGCAGGGAGTGCAGCCGGTAGCGGTGCCTGTCAGTCCCGGCGGTTCGGCGGCGGTGGTGGAGGTGGGAGAGCGGCTGGCCGGCAACTCGTCCCTGACGGCGGGGCCGGATACAGCGGTTCTGCACCTGGCTCGGGGAGGGGAAGTGCGAGTATGTCCTGGAACCACTCTTTCCGTGACCACTTCGCAGAATGGCCGCGACCTGATGCTGGGGATGAGCACCGGCGCGCTCGAGGCCAATTACACCCTGAACGATGCCGCCGATTCGGTGCTCACGCCGGACTTCCGCATGGAGCTGGCTGGCCCGGGTGAATTTCACTTTGCCATCAGCGCGGATACGCGCGGCAATACCTGCGTCCGCGCCTTGCCGGGAAACACTGCCTCGGTGATTGTTTCCGAGCTCATGGGCGATGGCACCTACCATGTGAAGCCCGGCGAGCAGGTTGTGTTTCGCACGGGAAGGCTGGACCGGACCGACGCGGTCATACCCGACGAGTGTGGTTGTCCGCCTCCGCCCATTCCGGTGATGCGTGCCGCGGCTGAGCCGGTGCCGACAGTGTCCGAGAAGGATCTGCCTCCTGCGGTGCGTCTGGCGCAGCCAGGAGACGAGGCCAAGCCGGAGCCTGCGGAGGAATCCGCTTCCGGCATGCCCGCGCGCGACATAGCGCGCTCGCAGGTCACGCTAACAGGAGACCCTCCGGACACGGCTCCGTTGCCAACGCCTCCGCCCGGAGCAACTCAGGTGCAGGTCGACGCTCCCTTCGTCTTCCGAGCTGACTCGCCGTCCGCGCCAAGTCTCGAAGCCGGAACTCTGCCTATATCACACTCGAATAGCGCGGCACCCCTGCTCACGACCGTGGAGTCGCCCGAGGCCAGGCAGCACAAGGGAGTGTTCGGCAAGATGAAGGGCTTCTTCTTGCGACTGTTTTAGATTATGCGGCGTCGGGCATCGGACCTCGAACCTCGGCAAAAACACCACAGCCGGCATGTGAAATCTGAAGTCCGCAGTGCGAGGTCCGACGCCCGACGGCGCTTCAGCGCCGCATGGCTTTGGTCAGGGGAGCCACTCTTTCCCTGAATTCGTCGGCGATTTCGGCGCCGCGCTCCATCGCTTCCTCAGCAAATTCCTTGGCATCGTCCGTCCAGTCTTCCACCGTTTCCCGGGCGGTCTCGTATTTCTTGCGAAGGTCTTTTCTGAGCTCCTTGCCGGGCTTGGGGGCGAGTAGCAGGCCGATCAGAGCGCCGGCTCCCAACCCGATCAGCAAGAAAGTGACGGCGGTACCGGCGCTGCTGCCGCCCTCGGAAGGTTCGTAGTTTCCAGTACGCATGAAAAATCCTTTCCTCCTCAGTTTTAGCCCACGCTTTGCTTAGCGTGATTTTAGACGCTTGCTCCCGGTCCGAGGCTTTCTTTCTGCGTTATTTCTGCGTAACCGTCCGGGTTCTGTTCCCAAATCTGCTCAAGCCCGTGTAAAATAAAGAGTTGCAGCCTCGTATCCGACGGAAAATGTGGCCTGCCCGCCTTCCGCCGATGTTAATCGGACGAAGTTAACCGGACGACGTTTTGTCGCTGTCGCGCAATTATTCTTAAGGAGACTTACCCAGCAATGGCTATCCCCGCCACACAGCTTCGCCCCGGCATGATCATCAAGCACAACAACGATCTGCATTCGGTTTTCAGCGTCGAGCACCGCACTCCCGGCAACCTGCGCGCCTTCATCCAGGCCAAACTGCGCAACCTGCGGACCGGCGCCATGTTCGAACACCGTTTTCGTTCACCCGATCCCATCGAGAAAATTAATGTCGATGAAGTCGAGATGGAGTTTCTCTACGCCGATGGAGACAGCTACTACTTCATGGACACGACCAACTTTGAGCAGACCCATCTGAGCCGGGAAATTCTGGGCGACGCCGTCGATTACCTCATTTCCAATCTGCAGATCAAAGTGGAATTCTTCGATGGCAAGGCCGTGGGTATTGAATTGCCGCAAACCGTGGAGCTGACCGTGGTCGAGACCGAGCCGGGGCTGAAGAGTGCAACCGCTTCCAGCGTAACCAAGCCGGCGAAGACTGAGACGGGGCTGGTGGTGCAGGTTCCGCCGTTCATCAACGAAGGCGAGAAGATCCGCGTGGACACGGCGGAAGGCGCGTATTTGTCGCGCGCGTAACCGGTCTAGCGCCTCCGCGGGCGTAACCGGATGCTCGGTCGTCCTGAGGCGTAACTGGATGATCTGTCATCCGAGCAGAGCAGGCCGTTCGCTTGCGAACGGCGCTGCGGATTCGAAGGATCTCTGCAGATTGCAATGCATTCATTACCGCGGCAGGGAATCTGTCGAGACGCTTCCGTAAGAACACCCAAGCTGCCAGCTGTGGATTTAGCTTATAGAGACCCTTCGACTGCGCAGCTGCTTCGCCAAGCGAAGCAGCAACTGCGCTCTGGATGACAGAGTGGGCTGGATGACAGGTGGCTAGTGGCAGAAAATGACATCCACTGAAAAAATTACCGAAGCCCGCAGCTTCCTCGTTCGCGGCCGGGTGCAGGGCGTGGGCTTTCGCTGGTTCGTGGAACGCGAGGCGCAGATTCTCGGCATTGCCGGGTGGGTGCGCAACAATGCTGATGGCAGCGTGGAAGTTCTAGCCATGGGGTCGCGCGAACAGCTGCTCGGACTGAGGTCGCGCCTGCGCGCCGGTCCACGCGCCGCCCGTGTTGATGAGGTTGAGGAAACCGAAGCCAAGCCGGTCGCCGGCCTCACAAGTTTTCGTATCGAAGGAGCCTGGTAAATGTCGAATCCTGCGTCGCCGCAGTCGAGTCTCAACTGCGAGCCGCTGAAGAAGCTGATTCGGGAAATCCCGGATTTCCCCAAGAAGGGCATCCTCTTTTACGACATCACCACGCTGCTCAAGGATAAGGTTGGCCTGGCCACGCTGATTGACGCGCTCGCGGAACACTACATCAAGCACGACGTTGACCTGGTGCTGGGCATGGAAGCGCGCGGCTTCATTTTCGCTCCGGCGCTTGCATATCGCCTTAATGCAGGCTTCGTTCCGCTGCGTAAACCGGGCAAGCTGCCGGCTGCCACCGCCAAATTCGACTACGCCCTGGAATACGGCACCAACACGTTGGAGATTCACAAGGACGCCATCCAGAAGGGCCAGCGGGTGCTGATCGTGGACGATCTGCTGGCTACCGGCGGCACCGCTAACGCCACCGCCAAGCTGGCTCGTTCACTGGGCGCGGAAGTTGCCGGGCTGGGGTTCGTGGTCGAACTGGATTTTCTCAAGGGGCGAGAGCTTCTGCAGGGCTACGACGTGTTCTCACTGCTGCACTACGACAAGTAGAAGATCGGGCGTCGGACCTCGGCCTTCGGACCAACCGGCTTGACGCTTGAGGTCTGACGTCCGAGGTCTGGCTTACTTCTTCATTTCTTTGGCGGCCTGGTGGGCTGTGCGCTCCTGCAGGGCCAGCGTAACCACGCGCATCATGTCGTCCCAGGGCGCGGGCTTGCCGGTCCAGATCTCGAACTGGCGCGCCGCCTGGTGGACGAACATCTCAATTCCCGGAATTACTTCCGCTCCGCGCTCTTTCGCCATCTTCATGAGTCGCGTTTCCGCCGGATCGTAAATCATGTCGAACAGATAGCGCGTGTTGATCTCGTTCTCGTTCAACGGAGACTCGCGCGTATTCCCCATGCCCACGGGAGTGGCATTGATAATTACGTCGAAGGCGAGCTTCTTCAGGTCGACGCGTTTGGCGATCCGGGCTCTTGCCTGGTGGGCCAATTTTTGCGCCGGGCCGGCGGTGCGGTTCAGGATGTAAACCTCGGCGCCACGCTCCTTGAGCCCGAACACGGCGGCGCGCGCGGCACCGCCCGCGCCTAGAATTAGAATTTTCGCTTTCTCAATCGTGATGCGCTGTTCCAGGGGACGGACGACCCCAGCGGCGTCGGTGTTGAATCCGTATAGTTTTCCGTCCTGCGCCCTTACCACCGTGTTGCACGCGCCGATTTTTGTAGTGTGGGAATCTGTGTTGTCCAGATGCTTAAGGACGGATTCCTTGTACGGCATGGTGATGGAAAGACCGTGGATCGGTATGTCGCGCACGCAACTCAGCAGATCTTTCAGCGTCTTGGCGTGCAGGGCGAGATAAATCCCGTTCACATTTTCGCGTCGCAGCGCTGCGTTCATGATGGCGGGCGAGAGTGAGTGCGCCACCGGATCTCCGGCCACCCCATATACTCGCGTCGCCACATCCACCTGTTCGATGCGGTAGGTATTGCGCAAATCCTGGGCCGTGATCTGCCCGGGCGCAGTCTTCTCATACGGACTGACCGAGGCAAACGTGAACACGCTACCCGCCCGGACTCCAAGCAGACGGCTGATGATGCCTTGCTCGCCCATGCACAAACCGACCAGGGAATGGCAGTCGCCATGCTTTTCCAGAAACTTCATCATGGTCACGTTGTCGTAGAGAGTCGTGGCCGTACTGACGATCTTGTAAAAATCGGCTGGGATGGCCGCCATTCGTGCGAGCGTTGCCTCCAGATTCCTGGTGGCCCGGAAATCGTGATACGAGAGAATCAGGGCCGCCCGGCTCCGCAAGCGCTGCACCTGCTCCGGCCTGCACTTGGAAGCGCTCTGTAGCTCGATATCGAGCAACTGGCAGCCTGACGCTCCCGCCTTTGCCAGAATGTCCAACTGGGACGCCAGCGAGCCCTGGAACTTGCCTCCATTCGCCGCACGGCGGCAGGTGGCGATGGCCACCACGTGCGGGTTGTATTCCATAAGGCGCTTGATCTTTGGGAGTGCCAGAGCGGGACGTGGCAGATAGTCTAACCTGAACTCCAGAAAGCTGTTATCTCGCATCAACGCTTCGGCCTTGTCCACCAACGCGGTGGGATCAGAGTCAGTGATGGCGACGCAGACCCGAGGCAGCCTCAGGGGTCGGACTCGGCTGATGTAATTGCTAGCGGCAGTGGTCATGGGGGAACGAGTCGGGATATTACAGGCGCGTAATTGCAGATGCAACAACGGATTATCGAATTTTGTGTCAGCAAACTATTTAACGTACCCACGATAACACCAGCGTAACCTTGACCAGCGCCTCTCCCCTTGTTACTGTCCGGCTGTAAAGCCCTTGTATTTGATGCAGTTAGCGGTAGAAAGCCGGCCTGGGCCCGGTCTCGATTTCGGAGGTAACATGAAGAAAACAGGACTGTTGCTGTTACTGTGCCTGGCGATGACGGTAGCGGCAACTGCGCAGCAGGCCGATTCCGCCGCGGCCGATCAGGCCGCCCCTCAGGGCGCGGTGATTACGACGAGAAGCTTTCCGGTGGAACGGGTCCAGACCCCGACGTCGGCTGATCTTTACTGCGGCGGGTTCGTCAGCAAAGACCTCGTACCCAACGCCAGTTTCGTGGCGGGTGGGCTGGAAAGCCCCAATACGACCAAGTTTGAGACTAACGACCTGGTCTTCCTGGCAGGCTCGGGATACCAGACAGGACAGCAGTATGAGATCGTCCGAGAGTTGCGAGATCCCAACCGGTACGAACTGTTCGCCGGCCAACATGCCATGCTCAATGCGATGGGCCAGCCCTATTCCGAACTAGGGCGGGTACGGATTGTAGATATCCGAGGAAAGATGGCGGTGGGGCACGTTGAATTCAGCTGTGAACCGATGGTTCCCGGGGATTTCGCAATACCTTTTGCGGAGAAGCCTGCGGTTGCGTTTCATCCGCCCCAGCGCTTTGACCGTTTCATGCCAAGCAATGGCAGGGCCAGCGGGCGCATCGTGTTAGCCAAGGATTTCGATCTTCTGTTGGGGACGGGCGCGAAGGTTTACATGAACGTGGGTGCCAACCAGGGAGTCAAGCTAGGCGACTACTTGCGGGCCGTACGCACCTACGAAGCTGATTTGCGCGACCCGGTTGATTCGCTTTCCTTCAAGGCAACCACCACCGAAGACACGCAGAGGGTTCCTCCGTCAATCGAAGGACACATGTTCACCCGGACCAAGGGCCCCTCGATCCGCGTAGCTGACATGCCACGGCGAGCCATGGGAGAGATCGTGGTCATCAACGTCACTCCGACTACTGCCACCGGCATGCTGGTATTTGCGCTGGAGGATGTCCACGTGGGCGATCAAGTGGAGCTTGACCAGCAGTAATTTCGTAAATAGGTAAGACGCTGCTTCCGGAAGGCATTGGGCCTTCCGGATTTTTCTTGCGCGCAGAATCTACTGCTGCGCGCTGCGGTCGCCGAACACTTCTGCCGTAAAGGCCTCGAATTGGGCGCCGTTTTGCCATGCGTTCCAGGGCAAGCCCGCTTTCCTGCAGGTCTGTTCCAGGAAAGTGATGCGATCCCATGCGTGCTCGACCGGCACTTGCGGCAGTAACAGACCTCGACAGGCGCCTAGCCTCACCAGCAGCCCATGATGGCCAACTTCAACATCTTCCGGTTGAATCGGCTGTGGCGAGGAGAGGACGCTGAGGGAAACTTCCAGCTCCGGAGCCTCGTCGCGGCTTACCGGCAGGAAGCGTGAGTCGTCAAATGCCGCTCCCCGCGCGCTTTCTGCTACCGTCCGATACAGCGAGGTCACCGGGAGGACATACCCGACGCAGCCCCTCAGATTGCCGCGATAATACAAAGTCGTGAAGGCGCCCCGAGGTTCAGCCAGATGCGAACTGGGAGGGGCCAGCGGTATGGAGCGATGCTCCAGTGCTGCCGCAATGGCCTGGTGAGCCAGTCGCAGCAGCAGGGTGCGTTCTTCCGGAGAAAATTCGTTTGGCGCAGCGGGGTGACACAAGCGGGAAGGGGAATCTTCAGGTGGCGGGCACATCGCGTTTTCTCCGCCGGCTGAGGACGAAGGCGCGGCGGCGGCGCTTCACCACGTGCCGGTCGATCTTTGACCAGAACGCGGCAAAGTAATCTATCGCCGACACCAGCGACAGAAAAACCATGAACCAGATTGAGATAAATGCAATCCAGTGGACCGGGAAAATGTAAGTCCCGACCGGCCAGACTTTCCAGCGGTGGTCGAGAATGACGGCAACCACGGAAACGATCTGCACCAGCATTTTGAATTTGCCCAGGTCGCTGGCTTCGATGGTAAAACCTTCCGAGGCCGCGATCGAGCGCAATCCACTCACCAGAAATTCGCGGGCAATGATCACCACCGCCACCCAGGCCGGGACTAAGCCAGGATTGAATTGCACTAGCGCGATGAAAGCGGCGGCGATGAGAAGTTTGTCGGCCAGAGGATCGAGCAACATCCCCATGGTCGTGATCTGGCCGCGCCGGCGCGCCAGATATCCGTCGATGCCATCGGTGATCGAGGCAGCGATGAATAGCGCCGAAGCCAGTAGCTCCTGTTCGCCGTCAAAAGCACGGAAATGGCTGGAAAGCAGCCAGATCAGCAGCGGAATGCTGAAGATGCGGGTCAGCGTGATGGAGTTGGGCAGGTTCACCGCGGGCACTGGCCGCCAGGGAGGGAACTGGCCGCGACTAATTATCCCCCACCACGCCAGTGGAAGCAACGAAACTAACGCGCATACGCGTAATTCAGGGGCCCAGGAGAAGTCCCCCGGAATTCGGCGCGAAGGAAACAAGGACCGCCCACTCAGCGCTTCGCGCGTCAGCTGTTGGTACCGGTCTTGCCCAACCCCTTCAGCATGTCCAAGCCTGTCTGGAGCAGAGAGGAAGTCTCCGGAACCTGTCCGTTGGGTGTGAGCTTGTCGATAAGCACGGGCAGCAACTGGGCCAGATGAGAACCGGCGGTCTCGGGTGAAATCCCCGCTTTGGCTGCGAGTTCCTTCACCTGGTCACTTCCCAGCACGTGTTGAAGCTGATCTGCGGAAATGGGAAGATTTTGGCCTGTACCCACCCAGGAACTGACCAGGCTGCCAAGACCCTTGTCGTGAAACTGTTGCACCAACCCGGAAAGTCCGCTGGGCTGGCTATTGATCATCTGCATCGCGACGGAGACGAGGGGATTGGAACTGCCCGACAGCATGCTAGTCAGTTCCTTTCCAGCCATATCTTCCAGAAAACTCATATGCCTCCCAAGAGGTCGCTGAACACAAGAGGTAAAAGAAAGCGCCGGGAACCGGAGACTCCCGGCGCGTACAGATCTGTCTGAACTACTTTTGCTTGGCGATAATCTTGTCCTTGATCTTCGCGTAGGTGGCTGCGGGAATGACCTTCTTGCGAGTCAGGTCGGTCTTCTTCGCGTAGGGACGGCCGTCGATGATCTTTTGCGAATACTTCTCTCCGATTCCGGGAAGAGCGTCCAGTTGCTCCTTGGTTGCCGAATTAATGTCGAGCAGAGCGGCTGCCGCGGGGGCGGCCATGGCGGACTCCGCCTTGGCCGGTGTAGAGCTCTTGGCGGGCTTGGCGGGTGCAGCCTGCGCCGCGGCCATGCCGGTGAGGAGAGTCAGAGTGAAAAGTGAAAGCAGAATTCTAGTCACGAGGTTCTTGCGCTTCATAGTGTCTCCTTAATCCTTAGTCCTTTTCCGATGCTTTGTAGCCGGCGGCCTTGGCGTCGGCTTCGCTCATGAATTTCCCGGCCTTGGTCTTGCCGTACCAGCGGCCACCCTTGTGGTAGACGCCGCTGTCGGTGTTGACCCAGACCATGCCGCTCGACTTGGCGGCTGCGATTTGCGAATCGGAAGCATTCGCGGTTGCAGCAGCAGCCTTACTGCTCTTGGCCGGAGCCATCGAGTTCGACGGGGCAGCCATCGAACTGGCGGGAGCCGCTGGCGGAGCAGCGTGCGTAGCGGGAGCCGGCTCGGAAGCCGCTGCCGCCGGGGCAGCGCCGGAATCCATGGCGGATTTCTTGCTCTTCCGAGTGCGTTTCGCCGGGGTTGCGTCGGGAGACGCGGTGGTCGCTGACGTCGCCGGCTCCGCAGCTGCCGCATCCGCCTTCTTGCTCTTCCTCCGGCTCTTCTTCGATCCGGTATTGCTGGCCGCCGCCGAACTATCGGAGCTGGCAGCCGCGGTTTCGCTGGAGGCTGCCTTCTTACTCTTTTTCGATTTCTTGGCCGTGGCGGCCGACGTATCGCCCGCTGCCTCGCTCGCCGCAGTCGCGTCCTTCTTGGCCTTTTTCTTTTTCTTTCTGGCGGTTGTAGTAGAAGTTTGGTCGTCCGTTGAACTCGCGGCCTGGGGCTTGGCCAGGGCGCTGATCCCGGACATTACGAACAACACGCACAGCACCATCATCCATGTGCTTAGTCTGGTTTGCAGTCGCTTCATGATCTCCTCTTCTCGTTCCGGACCGGCCTTGGATAGCTGCGGAAGTTCGCCTCCAAGGCGTCCGGGGTACCTCCCGGCCCGTCTGCGGGGCGACCATAATGACATTTCGACCGGTAGGGGTCAACTCCAGAAAAACAGCCCAGATCCGCCCGGAATCTGGGGGTCAGGCGTAAATCCCGCGTTGGCGGATAGTGCAGGCCACGCGGTCGATAGCCAGCATATAAGCGGCGATCCGATTGTTGACCCCATGGGTTTCGGAGAACCGGACCACGTCCTCGAACGCGGTCTTCATGATGTGCTCCAGTTGCTCGTTGACTACCGATTCCTTCCAGAAATATCCCTGCCGGTCCTGCACCCACTCGAAGTAAGAGGTAGTGACGCCGCCCGCGTTGCAGAGAATATCGGGGATCACGAACACGCGCTTGTCGGCCAGAATGTCGTCGGCCGTGGCCGTGGTGGGCCCGTTAGCGCCTTCGGCGAGAATCCTGCACTTCACCCGGTCGGCGTTGCGGCTGGTGATCTGATTCTCGGTGGCTGCAGGAATGAGGATTTCGCAATCACTCACCAACAATTCGGCGGGATCCTCGGCGTCCGCGCCCTTGAAACCATGAATGCTGCCATTGCGCTGGCGGTACTCCCAAAGCGCATCGACATCAATCCCCTTTCTGTTCACGAGGCCGCCATCTACTTCAACGATGCCGATCACTTTGTAGCCGGCTTCTGCCATCAGGCGCGCTGCGTTGGAGCCCACGTTGCCGAAACCTTGCACGATGACCCGGGTGGACTCGGGACTAAGGCCGAGCTTCTTAACCGCCTCATCGCACACGATCATGATGCCCCGTCCGGTGGCTTCGCGGCGGCCGCGGGAACCGCCAATATTGATCGGCTTGCCTGTAACCACGGCAGTCACGGTCTGGCGCATGTGCATGGAATAGGTGTCCATCATCCAAGCCATGGTTTGCTCGTTGGTGTTCATGTCAGGGGCGGGCACGTCTTTTTCCGGACCGATAAACTCAACCAGCTACGCGGTATAGCGGCGGGTCATGCGCTCCAGTTCACCCTGGGACATCTTGTGGGGATTGCAGATCATTCCGCCCTTGGCGCGGCGTAAGGGAATGTTGACCACGGCGCACTTCCAGGTCATCCAACAGGCCAGGGCGCGGACCTCATCCAGGGTGACGTCGGGCGAATAGCGCAAACCGCCCTTGGCCGGGCCGCGGGCAATGGAGTGCTGCACCCGGAAGCCGGTAAAGACCTCCAGGCGGCCGTTGTCCATCATCACCGGAATGTGCAGGATGATCTCGCGGGTGGGATACCGCAGGACCTTCATTAAACCCTCATCCAGGTTCAACTTCTGGGCGGCAAAGTCAAAGCGGGCGGCTTGCGCCTCCCACGGGTTGATCTCCTGTTCGAGGGAAATGGTCTTCATAGCCATGGCAGTCTCCGATGGGTGCGGTCAGACGGTAAGATGCTGGCCGGCGCCGGGCGAGTTCCCCGGAGTGGGCGGGCAAACGTTCAAAGTATATGCACGAGGCTGCGAGGAGGCAAGAGAACCGGGGACCCGGTAGTGCCTCACTTTCAAACTGAGGCACTACCGGGGACCCGTATCGATTGTGGGGAATTCGCGAGCGGCCGTGAATCCCTGATTTCTGATCCGGACACCGTTTTGCTAAACGCGCGCTCACCCATACCGTCCACCCATACCGTCCATCCTACCTATTGCAGCAAGCCGACACGACGCAGAAGATCGCTAAAGCGCGGGTCGGAGCGCAAGTTATCGAAGGCCGCTTCTTCCTTGAGTTCCTCCATGTGCGGCGAACGTTGCTGATAGGCTTTCTGCAGCCACTCGATGGCCTGATTCGTTTCCCCGAGTCGACAGTAAAGTGATGCAACCTCATATGCATCCGCGGCGCCTCCAGGCTGTTTTTGTTCCAGTTCCAGCTGCCTACGCCAAAAGCCCTTTATTCCCTTTTGCCTGAAAGCTTTCCTGAGTTCTGTTATCCGCGCCGGAGTTTCTCCGGCGATGGTTGCGGTTTTTTCGTACTCCTCCACGGTTTGGTCGTACATTCCCATCGATTCGTAAATGCCGGCCAGGTTGCCATGAGCATGGAGGAAGTCCGGATCGAGTTCGAGGGCTTGCCGGCATTTTTCAATCGCCTGGTCGTAGCGCCGGGCGGCGGCGAAATCAAGGCAATACGTAGTCCGGACAAAGGGCGACAACGGATCGAGTTCTTGCGAGCGTTGCGCCTCGGAAAAAGCCTGATCGAAACGGCCCTGCAAAGCCAGAAAAATCGCGTAGTCCTGGTGAGCGGCGGCAAAGTTCTGATTGAGCTCGATGGCGCGCTGGTATTCTTTCTCTGCGCCGGACCAATCCCAATCGTAAAACTCGCGAATGCCGGCCAGTGAATTGTGCACTTCTGATAAGGAGGGGTCGATCGCAACTGATTTCAGAGCCGCCGATGTGGCCTTCTCGCGAACCTCCTCGGATGGCGTCCCGGTGAAGATCTGACCAAGAAACGCATCCGACAAGCCGGAATAGGCTAAGGCATAGTTAGGGTCCTTGGCGATTGCTTGCTGAAAGTATTCGATGGCGCGCTTGAAATTTTGCGCTGAGCGCCTGTTCGAGAAGTAAATCCCTTTTAGATAGGCCTCGTAGGTATCCGGATCGACTTGTCGGACTGCCGCCAAGCGCTGCCGCTGCTGAGGAGTTAGGTTGAGCTGGATCTCGCGCACGATGTCGCGGGCAGCCTCGCTCTGGAGCAACAGAGTGTCACGCAGTTCACGATCGTAGGTTTGAGCCCAAAGGTGCTGATCGGTGGAGGCCTGAATCAGCTGCACACGGATGCGCACCCGGTTCCCGGAACGTTCCACCGTTCCCTCGACCAACGCATCCACATCCAGTTCCCGGCCAATCTGGGAAAGAGGCTTGCCGGTCTTTTTGTACCGCATGACCGAAGTGCGTGAGACCACACGCAGATTTCCGAAGCCGGGCCAGATTGGTAATCAGTTCGTCGGTCATCCCGTCCACAAAGTACTCCTGCTCCTGATCACCCGATAGATTCTCCAGAGGCAGCACGGCTAGTGAGTGGACCGGGCGATTGCTGCGCCGTCGTAACCAGTCCCGGGCGCCGGCTATATCAAATCCCAGGAAGACTCCAAGCAGCAGTGCCCCGCCGAGCAATCCAGCCAGGACGCTAACGACAAATCTCCGCAGAGGATTCTTGGACTGTGGGATGCCGTGCTCCACCTGCAACTTTTCTTCCGCTGGACCCGAGCCTTCCGTAACAGGAGCAATGAAACGGTAACCACGGCGGGCCAAGGTCTCAATGAATCGCGGGCTTTCGGACGAGTCTCCCAGGGCATCTCGCAGCCGAGCCATTGCGCTGTACAGACCCTGATCGAATTCAACAAAGGTATTGGCTGGCCACACGCGCGCGCGAAGCTGGTCTCGGGTCACAAGCTGGCCGGGTTTTTCCAGGAGAAGTTGGAGGACTTTGAAGGGCTGGTCCTGAAGCTTGACCCTGACGCCCTGTCTGCGCAGTTCCGCGGCGTCCGTGTCGAGCTCAAAGATGCCGAACTGGAGCACTCTGCGGACTGGGCTGGGAGCGCCCATGGCGCGGGCAGTCTAGCACCGCTTTGGGGACCGCGCCAGAGCATGGTGCAAGTCTATGTTTTCACGGCGCTTCTCGGGTTAGGAACAGGTTAGTTGACGAGCTATTGGTGGCAGGCCTATCTTCGCCCCGCTTTGAGATCCGTGGGCAATTCGGGAGATGAACTGCGACGCGATCACAGCAAAAAACAATCGAGGCGGCGAACGGAGGACAGTCGCCGCTGAGCACCTACAGGGACCGACCGCCGAGCGGGACCTTGGCTGTTCGTAACTCAGTCATTAAGTGACCGTCTGCGTGGGCTGGAGACGTCGGAGTTTCTCCGGCAATTGCCTTAACCAGCGGGAATGCCATGCGCGTTGCTCGACAAATCGCCTTCATTAGTGCGGCGGTTCTTTCGCTCGGTTCCACGCTGTGGCAGCAGTCCATCACAGCGGATCCGCAACTGAACGCGAGACTCGTCACGGTGCTGCAGCAAAAGCATTTCAGTGGCGCGGTGCAATCGTCCCTGCGGCAACGGATCGGGCGCGACCTGAGCCTCGATCTCGCCAATCTCGGGCGTCTACTCTGGTTCGACACGATCACCGGTCTGAACAACGACAACACCTGCGCTGGGTGCCATTCGCCAACCAACGGCTTCGGCGACACGCAGTCCATCGCGATCGGGATAGAGAACAATGGCATTGTTGGTCCGGATCGCAAAGGCCGGCGTAACATGCGGCGTACGCCCATGGCGGCCAACACCGCATTTTTCCCGAACCTGATGTGGAATTCGCGGTTTGCGTCGCTTTCGGGCAATCCTTTCAGCAACGTGGCAGGTTTCAAGTTTCCGCCGCCGGAAGGCTTGACGCTGTCCTACGAACCGCACCTCCTCGTAGCCCAGGCTTTCATCCCGCCCACCGAGCGCACCGAAGTCGCGGGCTTCGACTTTCTCGGCGACAACTACGCCATTCGCGCCGAGGTTTTGCGTCGTCTTAACGCCATCGATGGTTACCGCGCGCTCTTCGGCCAAGTTTTTCCTGAGGTGAGCGCAGGCGACCCCATAACTTTCGACATGTTCGGCAAGGCCATAGCCGAATTCGAGTTCAGCCTTATTTTTGCGGATGCGCCGCTCGATCGTTTTGCCCGCGGAGACACCACTGCTATGACCGATCCTCAGAAGCGCGGCGCTCTGGTGTTCTTCGGCAGCGCAGGCTGCGTCGAGTGTCATGAGGTGGCGGGTCAATCGAACGAAATGTTCAGTGATTTTCAGGACCATGTGGCCGGAGCGCCGCAAATCGTGCCGCAGGTCACGAACAACAGCTTCGATGGCGCTGCAGCCAACGAGGACTTTGGTCTCGAAGAGATTACTGGCAAGCAGGCCGATCGGTACAAGTTCCGCACCTCCCCTCTACGCAATCTGGCATTGCAGCCCGCCTTCTTCCACGACGGTGCATTTACTCGGCTGGAAGCCGCCCTGCGCTATCACCTGAACCCCGTTGCGTCCGTGAGCGCTTATTCTCCTCAACAGCAGCATCTTGATTCCGATCTCGCCGGGCCGCTCGGGCCTATGCAGCCGGTGTTTGATCGTCTCGACCCGCGTCTGAGGTCCGGCGCGCAGCTCTCACCCAAGGAATTCCACGATCTGCTGGTCTTTCTGCGCGACGGTCTGCTCGATTCGCGTGCGCTCCCGAACAATCTTGGTTCGCTGGTACCAGAAGCAGTGCCCAGCGGCCGGCCGGTCTTGAAGTTCGAATTCGACAGCAACAAACAGAGGAAATGAGTGCAATCACGGGCTCCGAGGAAGTGATAAGAAAAGGAGAAAACAATGAACAGAGGGATGAAACTAATCGCGCTGATTCTGGGGGCGTTACTCTTGTCGGTCGCAGCAGAGGCCTCGCAATGGGGCTTCAACATTAACAATCCAACCACTGCGGTGGACCCTGGCACCGGCCAAAGTATTCGTACCAGCGGCGCTGGGCGATTCGATGATGCCGCCGGTTCCGTAGTAGGCGGCGGATCGTACTTCATTGCTGATGCCGCCGGTAAGGTCATCGAACGCGGCACCTGGACGGCGACAGCCTTCGTGGGCTTCACCCCGGAAGGTGGCCCAAATCCCGGAATACAAGGAGGAGTGCTGAATATCATCGTTACCCTCAATCCCAATCACGGAGACCCCAGGGCTGGTCAGTTGATGACTATCATCTGCCCCTTTGAACCGGTAGAGGGATTCGACGAGGCGGATGATTCGACGACGGTTGGAAATTTTACCGTGCCCGCAGGTGGGATAACGGTATTCCACCTCATTAAAGAGTAGGAGCAGCCTACGGTGCGCGTCGCTCCGATTCGAGATGTCTTCCAACGTCTGCTTCGGGCGATAGTCCGACAATTTCGGAGCCAGCCGTCATGAGCCGGAACACAGTCATCACAGTGCTGCTTGTGATTGCGGCGGCCGTGCTGTCCATCGGCCTCTTCATAGCTGGTGCGATCTGGCGCGGCCGGTTTTCCCCCAAACCATCGACGTCGATGAGATTACCTTTGCTCCGGATCGGGATGTGTACTGATTATTGCGGCTACAGGAGTAACTCCATGCCCTCCGCCGCCGCCCGCACCTTAGGATAGTGGTCGCGCGCTTGGTTCACGCCCTTTTCGATGCAGGCATCGTCGTGGTCGGGGTCGTGGTGAAACAGGATCAGTTCCTTGGCGCCGCTTTCCATGACCACATTGATGGCCTCGCGCCAGTGGCTGTGTCCCCAACCGCGTTTGCGGGCCTCGTATTCTTCCGGCAGGTACTGCGCGTCGTAGATCAGCACGTCGGCGCCGGCCGCTAACTTGCGGACGTTCTTGTCGAAGACGGGATCGCCCGGCTCGTTATCGGTGGCGTAGACCAGCACCCCGTCTTTGGTTTCCAGGCGAAAGCCCATACAACCCTGGGGATGATTCAGCCACATGGCTTCGACGGTCCCACCGTTCATGGGAACTTTGCCCTGCTCCAGATTGTAAAAGCCGCGCTGCGCCTTCATTTCGCTCATGTCCACGGGGAAGTAAGGCGCGGCCATCTGCTCCTCCATCACCCGCTTGAGAGTGCGGGTGCGGCTGGAAGAGTGGAAAGAGAAGGAATTGCCCGGGTTGTCATAGAGCGGGCTGAAGAAGGGAATGCCCTGGATATGGTCCCAGTGGAAATGGGAAACGAAAATGTGGGCGTGAATGGCCTTGCCCTCGGACTCTCGCTGGAGTTGCTGGCCGAGCGAGCGGAATCCAGTGCCGCAGTCGAAGATATAGAGATCGTCGCCGAGACGAGCTTCGACGCAGGAGGTGTTGCCTCCGTAGCGCAAATTATCGGGCTGGGGAGTAGGCGTCGATCCGCGTACGCCCCAGAACTTGATACGCATACGCCCCCGTCAAGCGGACTTGGCCTGAATGGCCATCTTCCAACGGCGGGAGGCATCCGTCAATTCATTCGCTGGTTACTCTAGTTTGGTCAACGACATCCGCATGCCGTGCCGAGGCCGCAGAGTAATGCCGGGCTGAGGAGCTACGGGATGGCCGGGAACCAGACTCAGCTGAAATCGCTGCGCGATCGTGGCCAACAGCAGGTTGGCTTCCATCATGGCGAATGAAGCTCCGATGCACAGGCGAGATCCACCGCCGAAGGGAAAGTACGCGAAACGAGGAAGCTGCTGGGCCGCCTGGGCAGTCCAGCGGTCAGGATTGAAGCGCTCGGGATGCTCAAAAAAACGCGGATCGCGGTGCAGAATCCATGGACTCATAACGACGTTCGCGCCCACCGGTAGCCGGTAGCCAGCGATCTCGATTTCTTTCTCAGTGGTGCGGGCAAGGCTCCAGGCCGGCGGATACAGACGCATGGATTCCTTCACAACTTTATCGGTGTAGGGCAGGCGGGCCAGGTCTTCGAGTTGAGGCGTGCGCCCGCCGAGGACATCGTCTAATTCCTGGCGAAGTTTCTGCGCCGCTTCCGGATGTTGGCTCAGCAGATACCAGGTCCAGGATAAAGAGACGGCGGTGGTCTCATGTCCAGCCAACAGGAATGTCATGATCTCATCGCGCAACTGGCGGTCGGTCATGGTGATACCGTCCTCGTCACGAGCGGCCATGAGCATGGAGAGCAGGTCGCCGGTGTCTTCTCCGCCGGTGCGACGCTGGCGAATGATGCGATTGACGATTTCATCCAGCTCCCGCACCGCGCGCTTCACCCGAACCAGCGCCGGCAGCGGGAGATGACGAAGCGGGGGAGGCATGATCATCCGCACTCCCGAAGAGTGGCGCATCAGCAGGTTAAGCGCCGTAGCTACTTTTTGCGCGTCCTCCCGCACTTCCACACTGAACAGAACCTTGGCTACGATGCGCATGGTGAGCCCCATCATTTCCTGGTGGATGTCGCGGATCTCGCCATTCGACCATGTGGTCAGGGTTTCTTCGGTGAAGGCGCCCATCGTCCGCCCGTAGGAAGACAGCCGCTCGCGGTGGAAGGCGGGCTGGCACAGCCGCCTTTGCTGCCGCCATTCGGATCCCTCGCTGGTCAGCAGGCCCTGGCCAAGAAACCAGCGGCTGTTCTGGATCACCTTGTCCTTGGCAAAATTCTGCGACTGCGATATCAGCACCGACTCGATAAGGTCGGGATGGTTCAGGAAGTACACATGAATCCAACCCGCGCGGTAGTAAAAGATGTCGCCGAAATCGCGTGCCCAGCGGGTGAAGACATCGAGGGGATCCGGGCCAAGTAAAGGGAAATGGCCGACCAGAAAGCGAGGCGGAGGGCCGGGGGGACGCCGAATGGCAGGCATGGGAAAGTCTTGAACGCCGCAACGATTCTACAAGGTTCAGAACGTGATCATTCCACAGGCCGAGGCTCGCTTCTCTATAATGACTCCACCCATGCTTCATCCCGATTACAAAGAATTTTCTCTCTTGGCCGGCGAGGCCACCCTGGTGCCGGTTGTAAAGTCCGTCGCGGCCGACTTGCTGACCCCGGTTTCCGCCTTTCTCGCAATTGCGGCCGAGGAGCCCGATGCCTTTCTGCTGGAGTCGGTGGAACGCGGAGAGCAGATCGGCCGCTACACCTTCCTGGGGGCGCGTCCCTACATGCAGGTGCGAGCTGAGGGCGGGAACGTTGTCGTGCAGCGCGGCAAGCGCAAAGAAAAGCGACAGGGCAGCTCAATCCAGGTAGTGAAGGAATTGCTGCGTCAGCATCGTCCCGCGACCGTGGCGGGATTACCTCCATTTACGGCAGGTGCGGTGGGATACTTCGCTTATGATGCAGTCCGTCAACTGGAGAACATTGGCCAGCACGCGAAAGACGATCTTTCGCTGCCCGATTGTGTGCTGATGTTTTTCGACCGCCTGTTGGCGTTCGATCACCTGCACCACCAGATCCACATCATCGCCAACGCCGATGTATCGCGGGAGAGTCCGCGACGGGCTTATGATCGCGCCTCTGCCGACATTGCTTTTCTGGAAAAGAAATTGGCTGCTGGTCTGCGGCCAGCGCACTGGCACAAGACCTCAAAGAAGGCAAACGGGAAGCTGAAGGTTCACGCCGCAACGACGCGGCAGAGCTTTATCGCTTCGGTTGAGCGCGCCAAGGAATACATCGCGGCGGGAGATATTTTTCAAGTCGTACTCTCGCAGCGTCTGGACTTTGTTCCCGGAGTGGCGCCCTTCGATGTGTATCGCGCCCTGCGCGCGGTGAATCCTTCGCCTTACCTATATTTTCTGCGCATGGGGAACACGCATGTACTCGGGTCATCGCCGGAGATGCTGGTGCGCGTCACCGGACGCAAGCTGGAATACCGTCCCATCGCCGGCACTCATCCGCGTGGCCACGACGAAGCCGAAGACCACCGCCTGGAACAGCAAATGCTGCACGACGAAAAAGAACGCGCCGAACACGTGATGCTGGTGGACCTGGGACGCAACGATCTGGGCCGGGTGAGCGAGTACGGTTCTGTGAAAGTAAACGACCTGATGTATGTGGAACGCTACTCCCACGTCATGCACATCGTATCGGCGCTCGAAGGCAAGCTTCGCCACGATCTGGATGCGCTCGACGCCTTCGCAGCCTGCTTCCCCGCCGGCACGCTGAGCGGCGCGCCTAAAGTTCGCGCCATGCAGATCATCGAAGAACTGGAACCGACGCGGCGCGGTGTGTACGGGGGCGCGGTGCTGTATGCGGATTTTGATGGAAACCTGGACTCATGCATCGCCATCCGCACCATGCTGATGCAGGGCAAGAAGGCGTACCTGCAAGCCGGAGCGGGCATCGTGGCGGATTCCGATCCGGAGCGTGAGTTTGAGGAGTGCATGAACAAAGCGCAGGCGGTGCTGAGAGCGGTGGAGGCGGCGAGAGGAGGGGGTTAGCGTTCAGTTGGACTGGCAGCGGCTGATTTCTGAGAACTGAGAACCGGTCACTGATTTTCTAGCTTCACGAAATTCTCCACTAACTTTTTCCCTTCAGATGTCAGCACGCTCTCCGGATGGAATTGCACACCTTCAATCGCAAACTTCCTGTGTCGCAGGCCCATAATGGTTCGCGATCCGTCTTTTTCCGTCGTCCAGGCGCTGACTTCCAGATCCACAGGTAGTTTTCGTTCCTCCACGATCAGCGAGTGGTAACGCGTCGCGGTCATGGGAGTTGGAAGACCTGCGAAAACGGTCTTGCCGTCGTGCTGCACTTCGCTGGTCTTGCCATGCATCAGATGAGGCGCACGGATGACATTGCCCCCAAAGGCCGCTCCGATCGCCTGGTGTCCTAAACAAACTCCCAGCAGCGGAACCTTTCCGGCGAAATGTCTTATCAGTGGAATGGTGATTCCGGCTTCCTGCGGTGTGCAGGGTCCAGGGGAGAGCACAATTCGCTCCGGACGCATTGCCTCAATTTCTGCGGGCGTTATCTGGTCGTTGCGGCGCACCTCAACTTCCTCTCCCAGTTCGCCCAGATACTGGACCAGGTTGTAGGTGAACGAATCGTAATTGTCGAGCACGAAAACCATAAGTTAATACCAGTTAGAAGACCGCGGCAGAGACAACTTGAACTCTGAGGGTTGGGAGCTGCCGGGAAAGCAGGTCCCCGTTTGACTCCCCCTCGTTTGCACTCGGGGTTTGCTCAGGGCAGGCTCTCCACTGCGCTCGCTTCGCTTCGCTCCGGTCGGGATGACAGAGTTGTGCATGATTTTTGACTCAGTCTTTAGCTTATGCCAAGGAGGAGTCGCGACACCGCCCCAGACGGAAGTCCCGCCCGAATCGCCACTACCGGCTGGCCAGCCCTCCCGCCGTTTCCGCGCCGTCAATAGTATAGACGTGGCCGGTCATATACGCCGCGTCATCCGACGCGAGGAACGCGAACAGGGCCGCGATCTCCTCGGGCTGGGCATGGCGGCGCAGCGGAATCTTGCGGTTTACTTCTTCCAGCATTTCATCGGTGTACTCAGCCCGCTGCATGGGAGTGAGCACGTATCCTGGCGCCACCGCGCACACGCGAACCTTGGGCGCGAGTTCCAGGGCCATGGACTTAGTCAGCTCGATCACGCCGGCCTTGGTGGCGTTGTAGTCGGCATAGTAAGGCTGGCCAACCAGGCCGTTGGTGGACGCGGTCTGCAGAATTACACCGTTGCCGCGCTGCCACATGTGCTTCGCCGCCGTTTGCGCCATGTAGAACACGCCGGTCAGATTCACCGCGAGGATCTTGTCCCATTCTGTGGGGGTGATGTCGAGGAAGTTGTGGCGAATGCTGATGCCGGCGTTGTTGATCAGGACATCCACTCCGCCCATCATCCTCACAGCCTCGGCAAAAGCCGTTTCCACCTGCTTCAGGTTGGAGACGTCGGCATCCACGGTTCCAGCCAACTTCGGCAGCTGTGCCTCGATCTGTTTGCGGCCCTTGGCGTCGCGGTCCAGAACAACGACGGCTGAGCCTTCCTCCAGAAAGCGGGCTGCGGTCGCCGCGCCAATTCCGCTGGCGCCTCCGGTGATCAGAACTCGCTTGCCTTTGAGTCCTCGCATGAGTCTCCCTCGAAGGGTGATCAAACCTTAAACCACGAAGGACACGAAGTCACACGAAGGAAACCGGGATAGTGGAATTCCTTTGTGTACGTTTCTGTCCTTCGTGGTTCGTGTCCTGCACGAGCGGTACGCTCGCGCCCACAGTAGAAGTTATCTCTTGCCGCCGAACAGGAAGGCCAATTCGATGATCAGGATGATTACCACCATCAACTCGAGAACGAAGGCGCGGCTCTGGTTGAACTGGTCCACCATGAAACGATAAAGGTCTTCGGCGGTTTGCAATTTCTGCGTTACCAGGTCTTTGTAGTCCGGCACGCCTACCTTGGCGGCCGCCAGCTTGTACAAGCGCGCAGAGAACATGTCGCTGAGGAACTTGATGGCATTGTCGGCCCGTTCCGTTAGTTCATTAACGTCCAACAGGACGGTATGCAGTTCGGTGGCAGCCCGCGCCAGACGCCAGCGGGCCCACATTCCGGTGCCTTTGTCGAGAGCCGCGTATACCATCGACAGCTCTTGGGTAAGCAGTTCATCGTAGTGGCGGAATTCCAGCAACTGCGAGTTGGCGTACTCGAGCAGCTGGATAGCGGTCTCGGCGCCCGCTTCACTGTCGTAAAGAAAAGCCGCGTTCCAGCCGATCACGGCCAGATCGTTGGGATAGTAAGAAGCGCGGGACTGCAGGATTTCATTGCGTTCACCCTCGGAAAGCTGAGCGATCTCTCCGCGCACAATTTGCGCGATGCGCCCACCCTGCGAAGTGCACAGCTCGGCGGCAGAGGGCGAGCCGGAGATTTCCCTGACGTGGAAGATGAAGTAGTCTTCGCTCAACCAGTCCGAATAACGCTTCACCAACGCCGGTGCCGCTCGCTCCAGTTTCTCGCGGACGATGCGAGTCGCATGTTTTTCGAAGTCCACGTCCCAGACCCAGCGGCTGCCCAGGCGGACCAGGGTGTCCCAATCGCCGGAGAAGGGCAGCTCGAAAACCACACTCAACACGCCTGAGTAGTAATACTTGATTTGTCCCTCGGGCCGCTAGCCGCTGTCCAAACTCAGGGGCCCGGTTGGTTTGACCCCGGCCGTGCCATGCTAGTGAAGGT
>JACXTT010002562.1_pt1 | contig 28714 bp, 28 predicted proteins | sample 9270951 | NCBI WGS metagenome assembly JACXTT01 (sample SAMN15532306, study PRJNA645909) | rock metagenome | isolation source: weathered quartz diorite | place: Puerto Rico | collected 2017-06-21 | reverse complement strand
AACTGCCGACCTCTCCCTTACCAAGGGAGTGCTCTACCACTGAGCCACATGGGCGACGTCCGGTGCTGGGCACTGGAGCGGGAGACGAGTCTCGAACTCGCGACCTCAACCTTGGCAAGATTGCGCTCTACCAACTGAGCTACTCCCGCGTTGTTGGCTCCTCGACCTGGGCTCGAACCAGGGACCTACGGATTAACAGTCCGGCGCTCTACCGACTGAGCTATCGAGGAACAACGTTTCCTCATCAAGAGGAGGCCGGATTGTACAATGATCGACCGGCAGGGTGTCAAGCGTTGACCGAAGATTTTTTTGAAGTCTTCGCTGCTCTGTGGAGCACTGGCTAGGCCCGGTTGTCCGCGAGGATTGCCGCGCACGCCTCGTCCAGCGCGACCGCCTCTGTCTGGAGCAGCAGGCGATCGCCAGTGGATTCTCCGTCGCCGTCCGGCGCCGCAAGCGGATCACGCGGCAGCAGGCGATGCCGCAGCATGGCGTCGGCCAGCAGGACGCGCCGCGCATCGACGCCCGGCCGGGCGCCCTCCCAGGCCATCGTGACCGCTGCGCTGACGTGGTAGAGCGCAGTGGCGGCACGGCGCACTTCCGCTTCGTGCCGCCCGTCCTCAGCCACAGCCTCGGCCAGCGCCACCGTGCGCTCCACGCATTGCCACAATGACTGGCGCATGGTTGCCGGCAACTGCGACGATTGCTCGATGCGTTCGGCCAGCATCGCCTTCAGTGCATGCTGCGCGCCATCCTTGCGCACAGCACGCTGGATCGCATCGAGTGCATTGATGTTGCTGGTGCCTTCCCACAGCACGCCGATATGCGCATCCCGCACGAGCCGTGCATTGACGAAGTCCTCGATATAGCCATTGCCGCCCCGCACTTCCATGGCGCCGGTTGCCACCGTGATGTTGTCGCGGCAGGTACGGAGCTTGAGCAAGGGGGTCAGCAGGCGCAATGCGGTGCGCGCCGTGGCATCACCCTCATAGGCCAGACGCATCGTATCCGCGGTGGCCATGACCATCGACAGCGCGGCTTCCGTCGGCAGCATCAACTTCAGCAGTTGCCGGCGCAGCAACGGATACCCGATGATTTCGCTGCCGAAGGCGCGGCGGTGCCGCGCCGCCTGCATGGCTTCGTTCAGGCAGCGGCGCATCATGGCCGCGGCACGCACCGCATGCGACAGGCGCGACAGGTTGACCTGCTCCATCATCTGCTTGAGCCCCTGGTCGAGCGCGCCGACGGGATAGGCGAGCGCGCCTTCGAGCCGAATCTCTCCGCTGGCCATCGACCGCGTGCCGAGCTTGTCCTTGAGACGGACGATGCGGTACGCATTGCGGCTGCCATCATCGAGCGTGCGTGGCAGCGCGAACAGCGCCAGGCCACGCGTGCCGGCGGGTGCGCCTGCCGGACGGGCAAGCAGCAAGGCGATATCGGCGTCGGTGTGGGAGCAGAACCATTTCTCGCCGTATAGCCGCCATTCACCGTCCACCATCCGCGCCGTGGTCTCGACGGCGCCAACGTCGGAACCGCCGGCCTTTTCGGTCATGAACTGCGTGCCCTTCCACAGCGCCTCCGGGTCGGCGGCAAGCATGCGCGGCAGCAGCTTGCCCTGCAACTCCGGGCTGCCGAACTTGCGGATCAGGTGGATCGAAGTGTCCGTCACGCTGATCGGGCACATCTGTCCGAACTCGGACTGCACGAACAGGTACTGGAACGCGTACTTGGCGCTCGGCGAAAGCGGCTTGTCGCTGCCGAGCACGCCGCCGCGGTGGCTCATGGCATGGAACTGGAAGTCGCCGAACGCAATATGCTCCATCTCCTGGTAGGCGGGGTGATACTCGATCCAGTCTTCGTCCTCGCCCCAGCGCGTGCGCGGGTGCAGGACCGGTGGATGCTTGTCGGCCACCGTTGCGAGCGTGTTCAGGCGGCCGCCGGCAAGCTGGCCCATGCGCTGGAAATGCGGCAGCAGGTGCCGGCGCTCCGACTCCGGCAGGTAGAGCGCGAGCAGGTCCTGCAGGCCACGGTCGATCGCGAGGAAATCCAGCCCAGCGCAATCCGGCGCGAGGTGCTGCGAGCTTTGGCTGGAAGTGGCGGGACGCGTCCGCGTGTACGCGTTGTAGCGGGCTTGGAAGGTCATGGCAGGCTCTTGAAGTCGTGGATGCAGATGGATCGGGTCATCGGCGCCCATGTCACAGGTGCGCAGGTGGCGCAGGGGGTGCCGGTGGAATTCGTGCCGCATGGCGCCTGGCGCCGCGATCTCAGATCACGCCGGACGCGCGCAGGCTGGCGAGTTCCGATGCGTCCATGCCCAGGTACTCGCCCAGGACGGCGTCGGTATGCTCGCCCAGCACAGGCGGGCCGACCCGGTGATCGAGCGGCGAGGCCGAGAACCGCATCGGGCTCGCGATGGCCGGACAGGTGCCGCCGCCGGACAGCGGCAGGTCCACGCGGATCCCGCGCTCACGAACCTGCGGATCGGCGAAGGTCTGGCTGAAATCGTTGATCGGTCCGCATGGCACGCCAGCAGATTCCAGGCGCTCCAGCCACGCGGCCGCGGTATCGGTGCGCATGATCTCCGTGAGCATCGGCAGCAGAACATCGCGGTTGACCAGCCTGCCGGTGACCTTGGCAAACCGGTCGTCCACTGCAAGTTCAGGCCGGCCGATGGCTTCGCAGTACGCCGCAAACTGGCCGTCATTGCCGACCGCGACGACAAGCTGCCCGTCCTGGCTGTCGAACACCTGGTAGGGCACCGCATTGGGATGGGCATTGCCGAAACGGCGCGGCAGCTTGCCCGACACCAGGTAGTTGACTGCCTGGTTGCTGCCGAAAGCAAGAATGCAGTCGAGCAATGCCATGTCGATGTGCTGGCCTTGTCCGCTGCGCTCGCGCCACGCCAGCGCGGCGGTGATCGCCAGACTCGAGTACATGCCGGTGGTGATATCGGCGACGGCGATCCCCACCTTCTGCGGGCCGCCGCCTGGCAAATCGTCGCGCTCGCCGGTGATGCTCATCAGGCCGCCCATGCCCTGGAACACGAAGTCGTACCCGGGGCGGTGCCGGTATGGCCCGGTCTGGCCGAAGCCGGTGATGGAGCAGTAGACCAGCTTCGGGTTCAGTTCGCGCAGGTCTTCATAGCCGAGCCCGTAGCGAGCGAGCGTGCCGACCTTGTAGTTCTCCACCAGCACGTCCGACTCCGCCGCCAGGCGGCGGATGATGGCCTGCCCTTCGCTGGTGGCAAGGTCCACCGTGATCGACTTCTTGCCGCGGTTGGTCGAGGCGTAGTAGCCGGAATCGTCGCCATCCTCGCCCGCCGCATCCGGCAACCAGGGTGGCCCCCAGCCACGTGTTTCATCACCGTTGCCGGGGCGTTCGACCTTGATGACTTCGGCGCCCAGGTCGGCAAGGTTCTGCGTGCACCACGGGCCGGCCAGCACACGGGTGAGATCCAGCACGCGGATATGCGAAAGCGGTTTGCTCATGATGTCGTCAGGGGATCCGGAATCAGTCGGCACGGATGTGCGAAGCGGCGACGACCTTGCCGTAGCGCGCGGTCTCGTCGCGGATGTAGGTGCCGAACGTGTCGAGGTAATAGCCGACCGGCTCCGCGCCGCTGCGCAACAGCGTCTTCTGCACGTCGGGGTCGGCCACGATGCGCTCGATCTCGGCGGCCAGCTTTTTCACCACCGGGCGCGGCGTCGCTGCGGGTGCCATCAGGCCGACCCACGCCGACATCTCCAGGCCGCTGTAGCCAAGCTCCGCCGTCGTGGGGACATCGGGCAACACGGCCGAGCGCTTGCTGCTCATGACCGCGAGCGCTCGCAGCTTGCCCGCGGTGATCTGCGGCAGCCCGGTAAAGGCCGGCTCGAACGTCATCGAGACTTCGTCGGCCATGACAGCGGCCTTGGCCGGCGCGCTGCCCTTGTATGGAACGTGCAGCAGGTCGACGCTGGTCCGCACCCTCAGCATCTCGCCGGCGAGATGGGCGGAAGAACCGTTGCCATACGAGGCATAGCTGAGGCTGCCCGGTTTGGCGCGGCCAAGCTGCACCAGTTCGCCGAGGGTCCGCGCCGGCACCGACGGATGCACGACGATCACGCTCGGGGCAGTGGCAACTAGGGCGATCGGTGCAAAGCTCTTGCCGGGGTCATAGGGCAGCTTCGGGTACAGCCAGGGATTGATCGTCAGCGTGGTGTTGGTGGCCGCCAGCAGGGTATATCCATCCGGCTTGGCACTGGCGGCAAGGTCGGCGCCCACAATGGTGGCCGCACCCGGGCGGTTCTCCACGACGATCGGCTGGCCAAGCCGCTCGCCCAGCTTCTGTCCGACCACGCGCGCCACCACGTCGGTCATGCCGCCCGCCGCATACGGCACGATGATGCGAATGGGCTGGGTCGGGTATTCCTGCGCATGCGCGCCGGCAGCCACGAAGGCGGCGGCGCCGAGGGCGGCAACAGCTTTGCTAACCATGGTTGTCTCCTTGGCTACTGCTGGTTTTGTAGTTTTTCTCTCACCGGCGGCGATGCGCTGCACGGCGGTACGTCAGGGCCCATTCTTGTTGTCCTGAGTTTTCTCGTCCAATATATTTTTTGGTGGTATTCATACAGGAATTGAATCAATCGCGAGCCTCGCCATGGACCTCAGACAATTGCGTTATTTCGTCGCCGTAGCCGAAGAACTGCACTTCGGCCGCGCGGCGGCCCGCCTTGCCATTACGCAGCCTCCGCTCAGTTTCAATATTCGCCAGCTGGAAGCTTCGCTGGGACTTGAGCTGCTGCGACGCAGCACGCGCGAAGTGGCATTGACCCCGGCTGGCAGGGTGATCTACCAGGAAGCGGTCAAGATCCTCGCCCTCACGCGCGACGCGCAGGACCTGGCCGGACGGGTCGCGCGCGGCGAGCTGGGCGCCGTTCGCATCGGGTGCCTGGGGTCGTCATTGCTGACCGGGCTGGCGAGCGTGATTCGCGAATTCGGCGCGGCGCGCCCGGAAGTCGAAATGGTCGTGCAGGAGCTGAACACCTACGAGCAGATTGATGCGCTGCAGCGCAACCAGATCGATATCGGCATCATCCATCCGCGCGTGATTCCGTCTGGCGTCTCGTCGCGCCTGTTGCACACCGAGAGCTTCGTTTGCGTACTGCCGGCCAGCCACCCGCTGGCCGGTGACGACGTGATCGACCTGCGACGGCTGCGCAATGAGGACTTCGTACTGTTTCCGCGCCATTTCGCGCCCGAACATTACGACCAGGTCGTCGCGCTCTGTGCCAGTGCCGGATTCACGCCCAATATCCGCCACAAGGTCCGCCACATGCTGACCATCGCCACGCTGGTCGCGCAGAACTTCGGCGTCGCGCTGGTACCGGCTTCGGTCCAGGTGGTGCAACTGCCCAATCTGGTCAGCAGGCCGATCGCGCGGCCCGGCAAGCCGTCCGAGCTGCATGGCATCTGGCGCAGCGACGAACAGTCACCGGTCGTGCTCGCGTTGCTCGCCGCGCTTGCCGCGAGTGCGACGGCTGCCACCGCCGTCCCGACAAGCAGGCGACGCACCCGCTCCACATCGTGACGGCCGCCGCGCAGCGCTACACTCTGCCACTACGCACCAGGAGTCCACATCCATGACGACCCTTCGCACGCTCTACCCTGCCATCGAACCGTATGCCACCGGCACGCTCGATGTCGGCGACGGCCATGTCATCTTCTACGAGCGCGTGGGCACGCCCGGCGCCAAGCCGGCCGTGTTCCTGCACGGCGGGCCGGGCGGCGGCATCAGCGCCGACCATCGGCGGCTGTTCGATCCGGCGCGCTATGACGTGCTGTTGTTCGACCAGCGCGGCTGCGGCCGCTCCACGCCGCATGCGGGGCTGGAAGCAAATACCACGTGGCATCTCGTCGACGATATCGAACGCCTGCGCGAACTTGCGGGCGTCGAACGCTGGCTGGTGTTCGGCGGGTCCTGGGGTTCCACGCTGGCGCTGGCCTACGCGCAGAAGTATCCGCAGCGGACCAGCGAACTCGTGCTGCGCGGCGTCTATACGGTGTCACAGGCGGAGCTGGACTGGTACTACCAGTTCGGCGTGTCTGAGATGTTCCCGGAGAAATGGGCGCGCTTCCAGGCCCCGGTCCCGGAGGCGGAACGCGGCAACATGATGGCCGCCTATCGCAAACTGCTTACCGGCGGCGACAAGGCAAAACAACTGGATGCGGCTCGCGCGTGGAGCGTCTGGGAGGGGGAAACCATCACCCTGCTGCCCGACGCCGGCAACAGCGCCAAGCACGACGACCCGCAGTTCGCGCTGGCGTTCGCACGGCTGGAGAACCACTACTTCACGCACCGCGCGTGGCTGGAAGACGGGCAACTATTGCGCGATGCACACCGCCTGGCGGGGATTCCCGGCGTGATCGTGCACGGGCGCTACGACATGCCCTGCCCGGCGCGCTACGCGTTTGCCTTGCACAAGGCCTGGCCCGACGCCGACTTCCACCTGATCGAAGGCGCCGGGCACGCATGGACCGAGCCCGGCATCCTCGACCAGCTTATCCGCGCCACGGACCGCTTTGCGCAGCGCTGATACGCGGCGTGGTCAGCCCCCCGGGCTTTCCATGCCCCGGCGCTGCCGGGACTTCGCGCCATAGTAGGCACCGATCTGCCAGCGCAGCGGGATTGCGCACGGGCCAGCGATAGTGAAGCCGATTTCGGGCCTCGCGAACAGGGCCTCGCGTCAGTCCCGATCCGGCGCGCCCGGCGGGAACAGCTTGCGGTAAGGCCGCGCCTCGTCCACCGCGCGGGCGAACGCCGGGCGTGCCAGCAGCCGGCTGCGATAGGCCCGCACCCTGGCCAGCGCGGGGTCGATCGGGTGGACCCAGTCCGCATAGAACAGCGACGGCGCCGCGGCGCAATCGGCCAGGCTGAACGCGCCCCCCGCCGCCCATTCTCGCCCCGCGAGCGCCGCGTCCAGCCACTGGTAGGCGGTGTCGAGCAACTTCCTGGCGTCGGCAACACCCGCGGCGTCGCGCTGCGCGGGCGCGCGGATGTAGTCGAACACGATGCGCTGCATCGGCGTCATGACGTAATTATCGAAGAAGCGGTCCATCATGCGGACTTCGAGCGCGGCATCCGGGTCCTGCGGAATCCAGCGCACGCGGCCCCGATGATGCGTATCGAGGTACTCGATGATGATGCTCGACTCCATCACGGTGCGCCCAGCATCGACCAGCAACGGCATGCGTTTCAGCGGCCAGAGCGCGGCGTGTTCGGCAAGCGCGTCGGCGTGGTCGGGCGAGAGCATGCGCGATTCGAACGGTATGCCGTTCTCGTACAGCGCGATCAGGACCTTCTGGCAGTACGAGGAAAACGGGTGCGCATACAGCTGCATGGTGGCCTCCCGGGGTGACCCATATGGCAGATGCGCCAGCATACTCCAACCCGCCGCGCGCGGGGCCATGGCCCCGCCGCAGCACCTGATCAAGGACGACACGCCCGACCCGCGCGTCCTGAAGCCGCCGTCAGAACACACCCAGCGCCAGGCCGGCCGCGAGGCCGGCGCCGATTTCGGCGCACTGCTCCAGATCGTCGGCGCCGATCTGCTTGGGCGCAAGAATGCGCTCGGGTGTCTGTGCATGCGTGCAGACGATCAGGCCGGGCGCCACGTTCTTCAGGCGCCAGCCGGTCGCGATGCGGTCGATCTGGCGCAGCGCGTTCTGCCCGTCGCTGCCAGCGCAGATCATGGCCGCGTAAGGACGGCCGTTCACGCGATCGAGCGCGGCGTAGTAGCAGCGATCGAAGAAATCCTTCATCAGGCCCGACATCGCCGCCAGGTTCTCGGGCGTCGCAAACAGGTAGCCGTCGGCGGCCAGCACATCATCCGGACCGGCCTCGGTCGCACGCCGCAGGCTGACCGTCACGCCGGCCTGCTGGCTCGCGGCGTCTGCGGCGGCCCGGGCCATCTGTTCGGTGCCGCCGGTCATGGTGTGATAGACGATCAGCAGGGTCTTCATTCGTGCACGCGCATGCTCGCAAGTCTCGCAGCGACTGTAGCACGCGCGCGTGCGTCGCCTACCGTGGCGCCAGCCGCTGCGCCAGGCGGCCCAGCAGTGCCGCACCATCGCCGCGCCACGCGCTGCCATGCATGCACGCCAGCGTGGCAGGATGCAGGTCGGCCAGGCGCTGCAGGTGCATGCCGGTGTCCGGGCTGTGCGCGTAGTAGTCCATCTGCAGGCGGAAGGCCTCGCTCGATTCAAGGATGTTGCCTTCCGTGAGCGGCGGGTTGGCATCGCCGGGCTGCGTGAACAGGTCGCCGCAGAGCAGCGTGCGCGTGGTTTCCTCGAATGCCATCGAGCATTCCCAGCCATGCGGCACGTGCGGCGTGGCCAGCCAGCGGATACTGCGCGTGCCAAGGCTGATGACCTCGCCATCGGCCATGGCACGGGCCGGCCGCACGGCAATGTCGTTGATCGATACCATGGCGGCGATCTGCCCGCACAGCGGCACGGCATCGGGCGCCAGTCCCAGGAACTCGTTGAGCGTGCCGCACTCGTCGGCTTCGACATGCGAGAAGCCGACGTAGGCCAGCCGCGACACCGGCATCACGCGTTCGATGGCATCACGAATCTGCGCGAACAGCTTGCGCGGGCCCGTGTGGTAGAGCAACGGCCGCTCGTCCACCACCAGGTACTGGTTGAACGAGAAGCCGCCCGGCATGTCCTGCGGCGGGACGGGCGTGGAAATGCGGTAGATGCCGTCGGCAACCTCGTCGACGGTGGTGGCGGGTCCGGTATGTTCCATGTTCACGTCCTTCGTTTGTGCCGGGGGCAACCCGGCCATCACGCGTTGCCGGGCAGGCCCTGCGGCTTCGCTGACCCGCGCAGATCCATCGGCAATCAGCCGGTCTTGCCCGCCTGCTTGTCGACTTCGGCGCGCAGGCGCTCTTCCTGCTCGCGCAGTTCGGGCGTAAACGCCTCGCCGAAATCCTCGGCTTCGAAGACCTGGCGGATCTCGATCTCGGAGTCGCCGTCCATCGGATTCGGACAGCGCCTGACCCACTCGACCGCTTCGTCCATGGACTTGACCTGCCACAGCCAGAAACCAGCGATCAATTCGCTGGTCGCGGCAAACGGCCCGTCGACCACGCTGCGCTGGCTGCCCGAGAAGCGCACCCGCTTGCCGCGGGCACTCGGGTGCAAACCCTCGCCGGCGCGCATCACGCCGGCCTTGACGAGTTCCTCGTTGAACTTGCCCATGGCGGCAATCATCTCGGTGCCGGGCATCTCGCCAGCCTCGGATTCCTTGGTAGCCTTCACGATCACCATCACACGCATCGTCATGCCTCCGTAAGTGCGCGGCTTGCCCCTGAAACGGGATCCGCTACGCAGTGTTTCAGGGTCCACTTTTGTGGCTGTCGCGCGGCATGCGCGTACGGCTACAGGCTAGGCGGCATTGCCTCGCGAGGCAACCCGGCCATCCACGGCATTGCGCTCACCGTCCGTCAAAGCGCCGTGCCAGGCCTTTGCGGCGAAGCGCGACGACCGAGAATTCGATGAACTTGAACGCGCGGGACGCGCGCCATATGGGCCAAGGCGGCCGCGGCGGCGGCCTCAACGCCTGACCACGCGCATCGCAGCAACAGAGCCGGGTCCGCCACGTGGCCCCGGAGAATTCCGGCATACGCACGCCGTCCGCATAAGGAAGCGCGGAGATATTCGTTCGCGCCAATGAACGATCGGGTTACGGTTGCGTGCTGACAAGGCTGATTTCAGCGCCTCGATCCCCATGGCACGCAGGACCGATGACTGCATCCCGACGACAATTTCTCCGCTACGGCACGGCGGCCACCGCCGCCATCGCCACCGACACCCTGCGGCTTGCCGCATACCCCGGCGCCGGCTCAACGCGCGCCCAGGGCCGTCCGCTGCTGAAGGCCGGCGACCAGAAAGGCGGCCTGCGCGCATTGCTCGAATCCGCCGATGCATTGCGCGGACTGTCCTACGACATCCAGTGGACCGAGTTCCCGGCCGCCGCGCCGCTCGCTGAAGCGCTCAATGCGGGCGCGGTCGACTGCGGTCCCATCGGCGACGCGCCGGCGATCTTCGCGCTGGCCGCGGGCACGCGCATCCGGCTGATCGGTGCGAACCGGTCCGATCCTTATGGCACGGCCATCCTGGTGCGGCCGGATTCGCCGCTCAGGAGCGCGGCAGATCTGAAGGACAAGAGCATCGGCACCAATCGCGGCTCGATCGTCCATTTCGTCGCGCTCAAGGCGCTGGAATCGGCCGGGCTACGGCCGGAGGATGCCAACATCCGCTTCCTGCCGCCCGCCGATACCAAGCTGGCGCTGGCCAGCGGCTCCGTCGACGCGTGGGCCACGTGGGAGCCCTATACCGCCATGGCGGAAACCAGCGGGCATGCGCGCGTGCTGGTCAGCGGGCGCGGGTTATGGTCGGGCCTGAGCTACCTCGCCGCGACCGACGCGGCGCTGGCGGCAAGGCGTGCCGTGCTGGCCGATTTCCTGCAGCGCGTGGTGCGCGCGCAGGCCTGGTCCTACCAGCACGTGCCCGAGTTCTCGGCGACGCTGGCGCGCATCATCGGCATTTCACCGGAGGCGGCGCGCCTGCAGCTCGAACGCCGGCGCACGCAGTGGCAGAAGATCGACGATGCGCTCGTCACCGAGCAGCAGCGCACCGCCGATTTCTACCTCAAGGCCGGGCTGCTCAAGCAGCGGCTCGACGCGCGCACGACCTTCGACCCGGGCTTTGCCATCGCCTGAGGTCAGTAGCCGTAGCTGACCGGCGCCTCATAGTAGCCGCGCGGCTGCGGGGCGCAAGGCACATAGCCGCCGACATCGCCGCGATAGCAATAGCCCGGAGGCACGGCCGGCGCGGCATAGCTCACGGGGCCCGGCGGCGCATAGGCAACTGGTGCTGGTGCATAGGCGACCGGTGCTGGCGCATAGGCGACCGGCCCGGAGGCAACGGCTGCACCGAGCGCCAGGCCAACCAGCGCGCCAACGGCCAGCGCCACGCCGGCCTGCGAGCCGCCGCCACGATAGCGTTCATGCGCCGACGCCGGCCCCGCGGCCAGCAAGGCCAGCGATACGGCGGCAGCGGAAGCGATACGGATAGAGGGGCGCATGTCTGACTCCTGTTCAGGTACTGATGTCGTGATGTCATCATGCACAACAAACCCCCGCCCAGGTGTTTCGGCGGACGCCCGCAGTTGTTAGCGTTGTAACGCGCGCTTCCCCTCGTAACGGACAATTACATGATTCTCGCCGCCGCGCCGGGCCTATGAGCCCGTGTGATCCGAACGCTTTCGTATAATCTCGGCTCCGGCGTCCAGATCTCCGACCAACTGGCCGCCCTGCTCCAGCCGGCTTGCCGCGCGCCAGACAGGCCCGACGGCAACCCATGCGGCGTCGCCTTGCTACGCCGGTCAATTTCGTGGAAGCGGCTTGCCCATCATGTGGCATTGCTTCCTGTGTTCGTCTTTCGCGCCCCCGGACCCTTCCGCATCCTCAGGCATTCGTTCCCCGCCCTTCGGCGAGCAGGCACTTGCCGGAGCATTCGCAGAGACTTCCGGGCGGCCACGTCCCAACGTGAATCCGCCAATGCGCAGACTTTCCTGGCTCGCCCTGAGCCTTGTGCTGACAGCACTATTCCACCTGATGCCGGCGGCAATGGCCGCCGACCCGGCCTCCGCCCCCGAAGCGGACCAGCCGCCGGCCCTGACGCATGCCGAGGCCATGGCCGAACTCAAGCGCCTGCAGACCGCGCAGGACCGCATCAAGCAGTCCGCCTCGAGCGTCAACGGCAACACGCGGATCGGCGACATGGACGAAGGGCTGCACCAGCTCGCAAGCGACGTCGACAAGCTGAAGGCCGCGCTGACACCGCAGCGCGCGCAGCTCCAGGCCCAGCTCGACGTGCTGGGGCCGCCGCCCGCGCCCGGCACCACGCCGGAAACCGCTGCGGTGGCACGGCAGCGCGCCGAGCTGAATGCACGCAAGGTCCAGCTCGACAACGCGCTGAAGCAGGCGACCGAGGGCAAGGAGAACATCGAGAACCTGAATGCCCAGCTCGCCAAGCTACAGCGCAGCCGGATGAAGGACCAGCTCGCGCTGCGCTCGGAGAGCATCCTGAACCCGCAGTTCTGGGCGCCGCTGTTCAAGCCGTCCGACGACGACAGCGCGCGCATGGCGGCGTTCACGGACGAAGTCGTGCCGCTGCTCGAAACCGCCTGGGAGCCGGAGCACCGCCCGGCCACGGCCCTGCTGCTGGTGCTGGCGCTGGCCGTCTGGACGCTGGGCCGGCGCCTGGCCGAACGCGCCGCCGCGTGGTTCTGCCTGACCTGCCTGCCTGAAAACCGGCTGCGGCGCAGCGCGCTGGCGCTGGCCACGGCACTCACTACCGTAGCCACGACGGCGCTGGCGGTGCAGTTGGTCTATATCGCCTTTACGCGCAACTACGAGCCACCGGCGGACCTGCAGGACCTGCTGAGCCAGATGGCCAGGCTGATGCTGACCAGCGCGCTGATCGCGGGTCTCGGCCGCGCGCTGCTGTGCACACGTCATCCTTCGTGGCGACTACCCGCGCTGGCAGACCCCGTCGCGCTCGCGCTCAAGCCGTTCCCGCGCGCGCTGGCCGGGCTGTTGCTGCTGGCGGGCACGCTCGAACTCCTGAACCACATCGCCGATACCACCGTGCCGTTCACGCTGCTGGGCCGCGGCCTGGTGTCGCTGGTGGTGGTGTTCACGATCGGCGCCGCGCTGCTGCGCGCCAACCGCGTACGCAGCGGGCTGGCCGCCGCCGGCGAGCGCGCCGAGGCGCGCGCCACGCTGGCGGGCATGATCCACGCCGGCGTCACGCTCGCGGTCATTGTCGCGCTGATCGCGCTGCTCGCCGGCTATGTCAGCTTTGCGCGCTTCGTGACCTACGAGCTGGTGTGGTTCGACATCGTGCTGTGCACGCTGTACCTGCTGACGCAGCTCACGCGCGACACCTTCGAAAGCCTGCTCTCGACGCAGCACGCCAGCGGCCGCGTGATCCGGCAACTTTTCGGCGTCGACGACAGCCGGCTGGAACAGACCTCGACGCTGCTGTCGGGCCTGGGCACGAGCGTGCTGACGATCATTGCCGTCATCGCGCTGCTGACCGGCGGCTTCGGCACCACGCCGGCCGAACTGCTCGACAGCCTGCTGACCGTGCTGGGTGGCGACAAGCTGCGCAGCTACAACATCATGCCTGAGCGCATCTTCAACGCCGCGGTCGCGCTGTCGGTCGGCATCTGGCTGCTGCGCTCGGTGCGGCGCTGGCTCGATGCGGAGCTGCTGCCGCGCATGTGCATGGAGCCGGGCCTGCGCGCATCGCTGGTGACGCTGTTCAGCAACGTCGGCTATGTGCTGATCGTGCTGCTGACGCTGTCGCTGCTGGGCGTGAAGTGGGAGAACCTGGCGTGGATCGTCAGCGCGCTGTCGGTGGGGATCGGCTTCGGCCTGCAGGAGATCGTCAAGAACTTCGTGTCTGGACTGATCCTGCTGACCGAGCGCCCGGTGAAGGTCGGCGACATGGTCAGCATCGCCGGCGTGGAGGGCGACATCCGCCGCATCAACGTGCGCGCCACCGAGATCCAGCTTGGCGACCGCTCCACCGTGATCGTGCCCAACTCGCAGCTGATCTCGCAGAACGTGCGCAACGTGACCATGAGCAACAGCACGCAGGGCGTCGCCACGCTGCAGCTCACCTTCCCGCTGAACATCGACCCCGAACACGTACGCGAGCTGCTGCTCGACGCCTACCTCGATAACGAAACCATCCTGGACCATCCCGTGCCGTCGGTCACGTTCAGCCAGCTCGCCCCCAACGGCATTACGTTGAGCGTGACCGGCTACGTGGCCAACCCGCGCATTGCCGGATCCACGAAAAGCGACCTGCTGTTCGAGATCCTCAAGCGGCTGCGCGCCGCCGGCATCCCGCTGACCATGCCGCAGACGCTGCGCGTGGAAAATCTGCCGGGGGTTACTGCAGAGACGCTGCTGCCGGCACCCTAGCGGTAGGTCTGCAGGTACGCCAGCAAATCGTCGATTTGCTGGTCATTGCCCATGCCCCAGAAGCGCATGCGAGTACCCGGCACCACCTTGCCGGGCGATTTGACAAAGGCGCGCAGCGTGTCGGCAGTCCACACCATGCCGGATGCGGTCATGGCCGGGGAATAGCGGTAATCGGCAGTGCTGCCCGCGCGCCGGCCGACGATGGCGTTGAGCTGCGGGCCGAAACCGCCGCGAGCGGATGGCCCCACGCTGTGGCAGGACGCGCAGCGGGTCGAGAACACTTCCTTGCCGGCCTGGACATCGGCGGCGAAGGCAGAACAGGCGAGGACAAGGCAGGTCAGCGCCACGGCAAGGCGCGGTACAGCGTGATGCATCGGTCATGCTTGGAGATCGCCCTGGCGGGCAGCCCCGCATGATAGCGTGACATGGCCGGCCGTTCGCGCACCGGTTGACTGGCAACTAGCGGGCGCCAGTCACATACTAGGAGAGGTTCCTGCCAGCCAACCGTGCGGCAGTCTGCAGGACGGGAAGTCCCCAACAAGAAAAGGAGGGAGAAGAGATGATCATCGATCTCTCCCATGTATTCCACGATGGGATGCCCGGGGTGCGCTTCCAGAGCGAAACTGGCGACGCCGTGGAACTCACTGCACACATTCGGCCGTTCATGACGCACGCGCAATCGTGCCGGCACTACGCGGGAAAAGCCTCATTCGAAATCTCGGATGTAGCGTTCCAGAGCTCCGTCGGTACGAAGATGGATGCCCCCCGTCACCGGTTCGAGGGCGCCGAAGACATCGCATCCCTGGAACTCGACCGCCTGGTGCTTGACGGGATTGTCATCGACGCGCGCCACGCGAATGCCGGACAAGAGCTGGATTGGCCAGACCTGCGGTTTCCCGACCATCTTGCTGGCCGTGCCGTGCTGTTGAACTTCGACTGGGATCGCCACTGGGGGACGGAAGTCTACCGGTCCCACCCGTTTGTTTCACGCGAGGTCGTGACCCGGTTGTGCGACGCGGGAATTGCGTTGTTCGGGGTCGACAGCGCGAACGTCGACTCTACCCAGGATCCCGAACGACCAGCGCATACCGCGTTCCTGGGGCGGCGAATCCTGATCGTGGAGAACCTGACCGGACTGTCCCGTCTGCACGGCACGCCGTTCCGCTTCTTCTCCATTCCGCTGAAAGCCCGGGACGCCGCAGCATTTCCGGTAAGGGCATTTGCAGAAATAGCGGGCTAGTGACTGGCGGGACAGCAATGTAGTACGGAAAGGAGCACGCCATGGCTGCATACCTCATCGCGGATGTCGAAATAACCGACCCGGCTGTTTTTGAGGAGTACCGACGAGAGGTACCCGCCACCGAAGTGCGCTACGGCGGCAGGTACCTGGGCCGTGGCGGCCAGACGAAAGTCCTGGAAGGAGACTGGCAGCCGCACCGCCTTGTCATCCTCGAATTCCCGGACATGGATTTCCTGATGGCCTGGTATGAGTCGCCGGAGTATGCGCGACTCAAGGCAATCCGCGAGAAGTGCGCGACAACAAGGATCATCGCGCTGGAAGGCGTTACGACCCCACTCGGCTAGAAATCGGGCCGGCGCACGCAGACCGTTTTCATACCAGACCCTGTATTGGAAAACATAAGCTTTCCTGAATCCGCCATATCGGGAAACCGCGTCGAAACTGCTTCCTGATTGCGGCCTGGCCCGGCACACTGGAGCTGACCGACCCGGCTCGCCTCCGCTCCCACGGGGACGACCCGGCAGCGAATCAACGTTCATTGGAATAAGGAAGAACATCATGATTACCAGCGCACGCAACCAGTTCTCCGGCGAAGTCACCCAGGCCCGCCACGGCGCGGTCAATGACGAAGTCATCCTGCGCCTGGCCGGCGGCCAGGAAATCGTCGCCACCGTCACCAGCGAGAGCGCGTCGCGCCTTGGACTGGCCGCCGGCAAGAAAGCCACGGCAATGATCAAGGCCACCTCGGTGATCGTTATGGTCGATGTGGATGTCAGCAAGATCTCGGCGCGCAATGCGGTGAGCGGCAAGGTGTCGGACATCAAGAAGGGCGCCGTCAATACGGACGTGACCATTACCGATGACGCCGGCCTGGCCATCTCCGCCATCATCACCAACAGCAGCGCGGACCGGCTCGGGCTGGCCGTGGGCAAGCCCGCGGCGGCGGTGTTCAAGGCCTCCAGCGTGATCGTGGCGATCGACTGAATCCGGGAATCCGGGTCTTCCGCGGCTCACGGGCGCCAGGTGCTCACCACGATCCGGTTGACCGCGATCGCCTGGCGCGGGCCCAGCCGCAGGTCATGCAGCGAGATCAGCTGCAGGCCGCCCGCGGACCGCGGCAGCGTGTCGCCGTCCTGCTCCACCAGCAGCAACGCGCCCTGTCCAACCGGCGTGTTGTACAGCTCATGCCAGGTGAACAGGCAGGCGTAGCCATCCCCCGCCTGCACGGCGATGACAAGCTGCTTGCATCGCGAACGCGGCAGTGCATGCATGCCCGCCTCATCCAGCAACGCCGTCAGCCGCACCCCGCACAGGCGCTCGACGTTGCGGATATGGCGCCCTGAATAGCATTCGATAGTGGTCGGACCGCTGTGCGTCTGCGCCATGGCCAGCAGCGCCTCGCGGCCGAAGCGCCGCGAGCCGGGCAGCACGCCCTCGACAGCCACGCTGTCCGAGTAGTGGGTGGCAACTTCGACGGCGGTTTCAGCTTGCATGGCGAATCCTCTCCCTCGGATGCACAATCGCTCTGGTCTCTCGTACCGTCCTGCGCCGCACCGTTATATCCATTCTGACATAACGGAAGGAGAACCGATATACGCGGCGCCGCATGACAACTATGCGCCGCGATGCGCTATGCCAGCAGCTTGAGCAGCGCGGAGATTTCTTTGGAGCAGGCTGCAGCGGCCTGAGCTTCGATAGCACGGTAGAGCCGGATGACGGCTTCGCCATCCGGCGTCAGCGTGCTGCCGCCGCGATTCTCGCCGCCATGTTCGGACAGCACCGCAGGACGGCGCATCGACTGGTTGATTTCCTGCAGCAGCACCCACGCGCGCCGGTACGACATATCCAGGCTGCGTGCCGCCGCGGAGATCGAGCCATGGTCACGGATGGCTTCCAGCAGCGCCACCTTGCCCGGACCAATGGCAACGAGGTCCGCCACGGTCACGCGCATGCAAAAGCGGACCCTGGGCCTGGAAGACGCGTTGGCGGCTGCCTTGCGGGCCGGACGGACGGTGGAAGCGGAAGACGTGCGTGAGCTCATGCCGGCAGTCTACCGCACCGACCGTCGCGATCTGGCGGCTGCGCAATGGTACGATTTGCCGCGATATCCGCCTATGCCTGGTGGCGCTGGAAGTCGTGACCGCGGCGGAGGTGCCGTAGCCTCTGACCCAACGACCACCGTGTCGCCGGCACGGTCTCCGGCGCTACAAGATTGGAGACGGGGCGACCGGCCTTGGTATCGTTGAGAATCACCAGCCCGGCGAAGTCGCTCGTGGCAAGGGAAGCCAGACCAGGCTGTTCCGTTGCACGCCTGATCCTGCCGGCTCCGACACCGGGCCGGCCAGAGAACTGCGCCGCATGCCGGCGGCCGCGCCAGACTCCGGCGCGGACTGGACCCGTCTCGGCTTCAGCCCTTGAAGCGTGCCGCTTCTTCCGAGCCGGACGTGGCATTGCCGGCACTGTAGGAATGGGCGCCTACCCCTGCCAGCCTGCCGCCTTGCACGATCAGGTACTCCTCGCGGATCGGCCGGCCTTCGAAGTAGCACTCCAGGATTTCGCGCGTGCCGGCTGCGTAGCGGGCCTGCGCCGACAGGCTGGTGCCCGAGATATGCGGCGTCATGCCGTGGTGTGGCATATGGCGCCACGGATGGTCGGCCGGTGCCGGCTGCGGGAACCAGACGTCGCCGGCATAGCCCGCAAGCTGGCCGCTCTCGAGCGCGGCAGCAACGGCATCGCGATCGCACAGCTTGCCGCGCGCGGTGTTGATCAGGTAAGCGCCGCGCTTGAAGTTCGCCAGCGACTTTGCGTTGATCATATGCTCGGTTTCCGGGTGCAGCGGGCAATTCAGCGTGACCACGTCGCACACGCGCGTCAGGCTTTCCAGGCTGGTGTGGTGCGTGAGGTTGAGTTCGCGCTCCACCGCTTCGGGCAGACGGTGGCGGTCGAGGTAGTGCAGCCTGACGTCGAACGGATTGAGCAGGCGCAGTACGCGCAGGCCGATGCGGCCCGCCGCCACGGTGCCGACGTGCATGCCCTCGAGGTCATAGGAGCGAGCCACGCAGTCGGCGATATTCCAGCCACCCTTGAGCACCCATTGGTGCGAGGGCAGATAGTTGCGCACCAGCGACAACGTCATCATCGCCACATGCTCGGCCACGCTGTTGCTGTTGCAGTAGGTGACTTCAGCCACCGTCACACCGTGGTCAATGGCCGCCTGCAGGTCGGTATGGTCGGAGCCGATGCCAGCCGTGACGATCATCTTCAGCTTCTGCGCCCGCCTGATGCGCTCGGCCGTCATGTACGCGGGCCAGAACGGCTGCGAGATCACGATCTCCGCATCCTCCAGCTCACGGTCCAGCACACTGCCGGCGCCGTCCTTGCTCGACGTAACCACGAGTTCATGGCCATTCGATTCCAGGTACTTGCGCAAGCCCAGTTCCCCCGAAACGCTGCCCAGCAGCGTACCGGGCCGGAAGTCGATGCCGCGCGGCGTGGGCAATGTCTGGCCATCCGGATAGCGCTCCAGCACCGGCAGGTCATCCCGGGCATAGGTCTTCGGGTAGCCGGTTACGGGGTCGTCGTACAGCACGCACACGATCTTTGCCATTTTGCAGTCTCCTCGCCTGGCCCCGCAAGGAGGCCTTGGTTGCGCCCGGCCTTGCCGGGCGGCTGCGGCCGTTGCCGCAACGAGGGGAATGATCGGTGTCCGCGCGTGAGAAGGAAAATCGAACGCCTTGATGACGCGATCAGCGGTTCCTATCAGGTGCGCAACAGCGCATCGACGCGCGACTGGAGATCCACCGCGCTGAACAGCGCCACCGCGGCGTCGAGCAGCGGCGAGCGCGGCTGACGGTCAAGCAGCACCAGGCCGATCTCGCGGTGCAGTGTCGGCGTGAGCGGCACCGCGCGCAGTTCATCGCGCATCTCGGCCAGGCACAGGACGCTGTGGGGGACGATGCTGCACAGGCCCGCGCAACGGACGTGGGCATATAGCGCCATCACCGAATCGGTTTCCACGCGTGGCTGGGCCGAGACGCCAGCCTTGGAAAAGGCAGCGTCGATGCCGCGCCGGCACTGCATGTTGGTCGTCAGCAGACATAGCGGCAGCTCGGCAGCCTCCTGCCAGGTCACGGCGGTGCGGCCCGCGAGCAGCGCGTCGTCCCGCACGATCAGCACATAGTGCTCGCGGAACAGCGCGACCTTCTCGAAACTGCGCAGGCGCTCGTCATCCAGATAGCTCAGGCCCACATCCAGGTCCAGGTCGAGCAGCTGCTTGAGCGTCTGCGCGGCCGACATGGTGTAGACCTCGTGCCGCATGCCCGGATGCTGGCGCAGGCAGGCATCGGTGAGCAGCGGCACGAGCGGCAGCGCCGTCGGGATCGCACCAATACGCAGGCTGCCGGCCAGGCCGTCGCGCCTGGCGCTGGCCTCCTGCCGCAGTCCTTCGCAGTCAGCCAGCACCCGGCGCGCCCACTCGAGCACGCGCTCGCCTTCGGGCGTGAAGCCTTCGAAACGACGTCCCCGCCGCACAATTGGCAGGCCGAACTCTTCCTCGATGCTGCGCACCGCGCCGGACAGCGTGGGCTGCGAGACATTGCACAGCTCGGCGGCACGGCCAAAGTGCCGCGTTTGCGCCAGCGCGACAAGGTAGTTCAGTTGCCGGATAAACATCGCCCCCTCCAAAGAACCTTCGTTATATCCATCGGGACATATCGTATCTCAAAGCCCCCACCGTTATATACAATGGTATATTTCGGCTGCGTGATCCCCGTAGAACCCGATACGCAATGCGCATCCGAGGCACCATGCACAGCCCACCGTTCCGCCTTGCCCGAACCCACCTTCTGACCGGCTCCCGGCCGGCGCTATCCGATCCCGGCTGCTGCACCGGCATGCCTGCCGTGTCCCAGCTCGCCGCGCGCCGCCGCGCGGCTCTCGCAGATCTCGATCCCCGCTTCCACTGCTCGCTGATCGGCACCTGCCTGGGCACGGCGGAGCTGCGCAAGCTGGTATTGCGCCTGTCCGCGCCTGACCGCAACGCGGGCGACCTCGAGATCCACCATGAGGCCGTCACCCTCGCCACGCGCGGCGGCGCGCCATGCAAGGCCCTCAACAAGGCACTGGACGAACGCCACGCACTCGCAGTCCGGCGCTTCGGTGCCGCGCAAGGCGTGGCGACGCTGCAGGCGATGTGGGAGCAGGCACTGGCCAGCGGCGATATTCCAGGCGCCTACTGGGCACTGATGACGCATCCGCAGGCGACGCCCGCGTTGCGCCAGGCGGCATTCGGAGAGGTCCACATGCTGTCGCACCTGGTGGGCGCCGCGAATCGCGCCGATATCCGGCGGCTTGTCGCGCTCGAAGCGGAGAACGAGGCGCTGAAGGACAAGATCGGGCGCCAGCAGCAGCGGATGCAGCAGATGAGCACCGGACACGCCGCCGGCCAGCGCGAGCTTGCCAGCCAGATGGCCCGGCTCCAGGCGATGCAGTGCGCTGCCCCGGCCGCCGGGGACGCTGACGCGGAATCGCTGCGCGGCGCACTGAGGGCCCGCGAGGAGAACCTCGCCACGCAAGCCAGCCGCATCACCGCACTGGAGCAGCGCACGCTGCGCAGCCGTGAAGAAGCGCAGGTTCTGCGAGACACGCTGGAAGCCGTGCGCGCGCAGCTCGCGTCGAGCCAGGCAGAAATACTCGCGCTGGAAGCGCTGCTGTCAGCGCCTTCCGGCCACGATGGAGCGCCCGCGCCGGCCATCGCCGCCCTGGCCGGAAAGCGCATCGTCTATGTCGGTGGCCGCCCGGGTTCCAACCACGCGCTGCGCGATTGGATCGAGGCCGCCGGCGAAAGCTTCCTTGACCATGATGGCGGCGTGGAAGACCGCAAGGGGCTGCTGCCGGCGATGGTGGCGGGCGCCGACATCGTGGTATTTCTCGTCGATTGCGTCGACCATGATTCGGTGGCGCGCCTCAAGCGCGAGTGCCAGCGGCACAGCGTGGCCTACCACCCGGTGCGCAGCGCCAGCGTGGCAAGCTTCGTGGAGCTCGCCACGCGGCTGTTCGGCATGCCGACCGGTATCGGCGCTGGCCGGGGCTAGTCCCAGGGGGACGGGATGCGCGCTCGGGCGCCGCGGTCTAGCCCACGCGCTTGACGCCCTGCAGGCATTTCGTCGCCTTGGCCATGGCCCGGGACAGGCGCGCGATCTCGAGGAACTGTTCGATCATGTCGTTCGACAGGCGGAAAATAATGACCTCGTCGCGGCTGCGCAGGCGCAGCTGCGACATCACGCTTTGCCGCGCGACATCCGCGAGCGCTTCGATCTGCGCCTTGGTCTCGACCACGCGCGCGATGGCATCTGGCGCGGGCCGGCCGATCGTGCCGACCGACTGCTCCAGGCAGTCGAGCGCGGCGATCGCGAACTTGGTGGTGTCGTCGCTGCGCAGGTGCTCCAGCCCGATTCCTTCCGCCAGCCGGCGCTGGCTGGCCGCGATCATGCTGGTCGAAGCCACTTCACGGATTGACTCGAGACGCGTGGCGATGCGTGTGAGGCTGACGATCTGCTGGCCCTCCACCTCGGTCAGGTCGGCATCGGAAAGGCGGCCGACATACTGCAGCACCGCCAGCCCCAGCCGATCGGCGTCGCTGTCCTGTTCCGTCAGCGCGGCAATATCGCGCGTGCCGCCCGTGATCGCGGCCTGCGCGCCCTGCCGGACCCGTTCGAGCGTCTGTTCGCCGAGCGCCAGCAATTCGAGCTGCACGCGCTGGATGCCCAATGCCGGCATGTCGAGCAGCGCCTCGTCGAGATAGCGGGGCTCCGCGCGCTCCTGCCACGGGCGCGGCTTCGATGGCACGATGCGCTGCGCCAGCGTGCCAATGGGGCCGGCGCACCAGATCAGCACCAGCGTGCTGGCCACGCTGAACACCGTGTGCGCATTGGCGGCCTGGCGCGGCGTTTCCGCGGCGAGGCGCGCCGCGCCCTGCAGTTCCGGGGCGCTCGGGGAAATCATCCGGATGAAGTCCGCGAACTGCGGAATGATGAAGGCGAAGAACAGCACGCCAAGCACATTGAACAGCAGGTGCACGATGCCGACCTGCGCCGCCTCGGCTGGCTTGCCGATGGCGGCCAGCAAGGCGGTGCCGCAAGTGCCCACGTTGGCGCCGAGGATCAGCGCCATGCCCGCCTCCAGCGGAATCAGGCCCTGGCTGCCCAGCGCGATGACGATGGCCAGCGTGGCCGCCGAGCTCTGGACAACGGCCGTGAACACCGCGCCGATCACGATGCCCAGCAGCGGGCTGCGCATGTCCTGCATGACGTCGATGAACGGCTGGAAGCTGCGTAGCGGCCGCGTGGCGTCGCCCATGAATTCGATGCCGAGGAACAACAACCCCAGGCCCAGCACCACGCCGCCCAACTGGCGGAACAGCTCGCGCCTGGCGAACGCTTGCAGCAGGAAGCCGGCCGCAAGCATGAATGGCGTGACCGCCGACACGTTGAAGGCGATGATCTGCGCCGTCAGCGTGGAACCGATATTGGCGCCCATGATCATCGGGATCGACTGGGCCAGCGTCATGAGCCCGGCCGACACGAAGCCGACCAGCAGCACGGTGGTGATGGTCGATGAGTTCAGGAGCGCCGTCACGCCGGCCCCCGCGAGCACGCCGCGCAGCCGGCTCGCCGTCAGCGTGCCCAGCAGCGACTGGAGCCTGGCGCCGGCAATGGCCTTGAGCCCGCCGGTCATCAGCTCCAGCCCGAACAGGAAGAGTGCGAGCCCGCCGACAAGCAGGCCGGTGATGCCGATGAGGTTCAGGCTGTCCACGGGTTGCATGCCTTGGTCTTGGTATGCGCAGGACTGACGGCCGGCCAGCCGGATTCCGGCCGGGATGGCCTCCCGGGGCCACTCCGTATTGTAGGTAACAGCCGCCGGACCAGCCGGAAATCGGGCGCCATGCATGCGCGGGCCTCAAGCCATGCCAGTTTCCGGACGACAACCAGGAGGCGGGAATCCCGGCAACCCTGCCGCCGGGGTTCCCGCATCCGTTCAATCCTTCTCAGGAATCGACAATATGAGTACCTCCCTCGTCAGCGCGCTCAGCGCGGCGGGCCCGGGCACTGACCCGGTGTCGCTGCTGATGCTGCGCAAATCGCTCGATCTGCAGGCCCAGGGCGTGGCCAGCCTTGTACAGTCAGCCACCACCGCAGCGCCGGCTGCCAGCAATCCGCCCCATCTTGGCCAGAACATCGACGTGAAGGTCTGAGCCAGCCGGCTCGCGGCGTCGCGCGCTGTCGACCGGCCATGAAAAGGCCCCGTCCCTGCACGCAGAGACGGGGCTTGTCCATTGCCGGCCACCGCATCGCTTCATCTCGATGCTGGCTCTAAGCATTACAAAGCGCCAATCGTTGCATTAGTAGACGCAATGAAGGCCTGAGTCCCTTTCAAATCAATACGTTACGGACACACCCTATAGCCGTGCGGGCGATTTTCGAGGGTACCTACCCTCCCCCCCTGCTAGCGTAGTTTTTTTGGGCACCTCATCGCATTACTAAACGCCAATTGCAGCGTAACCCGTTGTAGCGCAACGACTTTTGGACGCTTTTCTCCTATCACCCACCCGCCTTCCGCCGTCCACTGCCTCCCCCCGCGCGTCATGCTGGAGTGCCGACATGCAACCGGAAGGAGGGACTGCCAGAGCGGCGTCTCAATGTCGCGCACGACGTCCTACGCTTCAGGTTCGTCACGTAACCCGTTTCTACTCAACAGAAAAGGAACTGGCTCTGGCACCGAGTCCGAGCACTGACACATGATGGCGAATGCTGCGATTGCGGACTATCGTCAAGCCCCATGTCCTCCGTGCTGCCCCCCGCCATTTCCGCCGCGCCCCCCAACCGGGGCCATACTTCGACCGCCGCCAGGGCTCGTACCAGGACCACCACCATGGGCTATACCAGGGCCCATAACCGGACCGCCACGGGCTATCCCCTGACCGAAGCCAGGGCTCATAGCCGGACCGCCGGCACGGGTCATCCCCGGACCATTACCTGAGCCCATAGCCGGACCGCCACGAACTATCCACTGACCGAAACCAGGGCTCATGGCCGGACCGCCGGCACGGGCCATCCCCGGGGCATTACCCGGGCCCGTAGCCGGACCGCTACGAGCTATCCCCCGACCGAAACCAGGGCTCATAGCCGGACCGCTGGCACGGGTCACCCCCGGACCAGTACCTGGGCCCATAGCTGGACCGCCACCAGGGCGAATACCCGGACCATTACCCGGGCTTGTGGCCCGACCGCCGGCACGGGTCATACCCGAACTGTTACCGGGGCCCGGAGCCGGGTCACTACCAGGTCTCATATCTTGACGATTACCAGGGCTCATAGGCGAACCGCCGCCAGCGCTCATGGCAGAACCGCCGCCCGGCCTCATGCCCGGACCGGGACCATGGCCCATACCTAGACCACGGTCATGGAATTCGTGATGAAATTGGTGGTGGTGCCCGTGATGAACGATGAACACAGAGGAAAAGAATGTAACCCCACCATAGTAATACCCAGGGTAATAGGGATAACCGCAATATTGATATCCGCAATAGGGGTATCCATAATAGGAGTATCCGTAGTATGGATATCCGTAATTTTGGTATTCGTAATAGCCGTAACTATCACCGATTGCCCCAGGATAGTCTCCTGCGGCGGAGGTATCACCGGGGGTCCCTGAATAGTCTCCACCGATGAAGGTACCACTGAGAGTCCCTGAATAGTCTCCGGCGGAGTAGGTATTGCCGTAATAGGCCGCAGTGGGAATTCCGGTGCATCCTGACTGCAAAATCAACGCCGAAGCAGCCATCGCGGCAGCGCGAATCGTGCTCATGGCTCACCCCCTGCCACATCAATCCAATCGAAGCTTGTCGCAAATGTTGTTGGTGCTGTACACATCAGGCGCCAACAGGCTGCCCAGTGCCCAGCATCTCAACTCAGTCTCCCTTGGTACTGCGCCACGCTCATGAGCCTGCCATAACAAGTCAAGATGTCGCACAATTTGACTCGTAACCGATACTCCTCTGGCAATTCCAGCTTCTCTTAGCAAGGACCATCGCCTCCTGGCGCTTGAGCCAATTTATCCGCATCTTGTCTAGTTTGGATGGCCAACCTTCTATTAAGTGTATGCACGCCAGCTCAGCTACGCACACCTTTTCGGGATTTCGACGGCGCACTTCTACGACTTCTGTCTGCCCGGAGAGAAGCGGTGGCGCTCGGCGCCCGACGGGAGGTCGAGCTCAAGCTTAAGCGACGTCAAAAATCCCCACTGACGTCCTTGGTCGAGCCATTGCAAGCATGGTGGATTCGATGCAACGCCTTACCGTTTGTTACGCTGACCCCATTCGCATCAGGATATATTGGACGCGGACGAGGACTGCCCTCGACACTTCAAAGGGGACGTAATGTTCAGAAGGACACTGGTAGTTGGAGTTGGAAGTCTGCTGATAGGTTTGAGTTTTGCTGCCTCTGCCCACGGTGGTGGCGGAGGCGGTGGTGGTAACTTCGGTGGCGCGGCGCCAGGCCACGCAAGCCATGAGGCTATGATGAATTCCAATGGCTCATTTGCCGGCGACCGCGACAAAGGATTGCAGCGGGCCGGGGACCGGAGAAGTCTGGAAGGTTCAAGTCACGAAAAGGCCCACGCAAATCGCATGCATCACCATACCAATCACGCGCCGAAGCACTGAGGTTGGGTAGCGACAGCTAAGTCCATCTGGCTTGCGCGAACATTCCCTGCCTGATTTGAAACTGAGAGTCGCGCAAGCCTCAGGGCACAACTCTGGCTTTCTCAGATTCGACCAAGGAAGCCGCGACTGGCGGCATGGTGGAGGTCAGCGCTGTCCGTCATAACTGAAGTCAGTTGACACAGTCACGCTGCGCCACACAACGCCACCGGCCTGGCCCTCTTTTCCGCTCAGCGGCTTAAGCATCACCGCCAGTCGCAGGACGACGCCTTCGAATGACCACGCGAGGCGTCGCAGTCTCTTTGTCGGGGGCCTCACCGTGCGCAGAACCCTTTCTGGAGCCCGACTGCGCCCGCGCTTGCAATTGAATCGTCGAAATCGCACTCTTGTAAATGGCCTGCATGTCGCCACCAGGCGCGCTCAGTACCACTACGAACTGGTCGAACGACGCAATTGACCCGATAAGCTTGACACCGTTGACAAGGTACACCTCGACAGACGTCCGCTCCTTGCGCGCTCGGTTCAGAAAGTCGTTTTGCGGAAAGGATTGCTCAGGCTGCATAAATATCTCATCAGACGCAGGCGCATGCCCCACCTGGCTTTCACCGCCTGGCTTCCTGATTGACCAAACAGGACGACGAGCAAAGCCAGCTATAGATGCCAAAGAAGCCTTCGACTCGGCCGATGCACCCCACTCCCGGCGTGTCAACGTCGACAAAATGGGCATCCCGAGACTGGGAACCCGATAGACTATCCTGGCGCAGTGTTCATGCCTCACGAGCGGTCCTCACCATCACGCAGCACTGGCACTCGTGGCCTTTCTCTTCGGCTTAGTCGTTATCTCCATGGTGCCCATGGTAGCCGTGGTGTCCGTGTCCCCCGTACCCATACGGACCATAGTACCCGGCATCGTATGGCACCACGACGCAACCCCCGAGCAACGTGGATGCGGCAATTAGCAATGCGAGAAAGGCTTTCATGACGCGTCCCTCATCTTGAACAAGTGCGGAGAGTGCCAGGCTGGCCGCCCGGCTTCCTGGCACTCTCCGCAAAGCTCCTGCACTCGAGCTTTGCCACAATAGCTTTCGCCTCTGCAACCTACATCAGACCGCTCGAGGGAGAGCAACTTACTGCTTCTTCGTCTTGTCTACGTTCGCCGCAGCAGCGGCCTTCGTTGTGCCCGGCTGCGCTTCCGACTTGGCGACGTCCGCCTTGGCCTTCCCTTGGTCGGCATCACTCTTGACGTCAACCTTCGCAGCAGCCTCGGTATTGGCGGCCCCCATCGTGGTCGACTTGTGTTGAGTCCCCTTGGCGGCAGATTTATTGGATTTGACTGTCACGTCCGGCTTCGCTTGGTGGGCGTTGGCTTGAGTCTTCGCGACACTTTCCTTGTTCTTGTCGGCTTTTTCCTGCGTGACACTCTTTTCCTTGACGACCTTTACCTGGTCCTTCGTCGCCTCGGCTTGCGGTTGAGTCGCGGAAGCTGGAACACCAGTCTGCGCGAAAACCGTACCGACGAGGGCTGCAGAGGCGAGAGCAGCGAACAGCTTCTTCATGACGTGAACTCCTGAGGATTTTTCTTGAAAGCTCGGCAATGCGCCGTGCTTACCGGCAAAAACGGTGCTATCCCGAGCCGAGTTGACTCATAACTGGTGACAATCCGTAACTTCTGAAACAGGGAAGCGTAAATCGCGAGCATGGCCGGATGCACCTGCACCCTGAGCGCGGCTCTTCGCCCTTTTGGAAGTACTCGGACCTGTGTCAATGCTGAAGATGCTCGGCTAGTTATCGAGTCAGCAAAGTCCGGCTGGACTCCTAGCGCCTCGACGTCACGTTACAGAAAGTCACCGCTGTGCAAGTCCGCTAATACACTGTCGAGCCATGTTGACCTAGAGTCTCCACAAGAGAGAACAAGGAGAAAATCATGCGAAAGGCCGCAGCACTCTTTCTTCTAGTCGGCGTTACCGCGCTTGGCTCCAATATGGCTGAGGCGCGGGTAGACGTCGGTATTGGTATTGGCATCCCTATGCCAGCGGTTGTCGCTCCGCCGCCCGTCTACTACGAGCCAGCCCCAGTAGTCGTCCAGCCGGCGCCGGTGGTAGCGGCTCCGGCCTACTATTACGACGACTGGCGGGCCCGCGCCTGGAGAGAGCGCGAATGGCGCGAGCAGCGATGGAGGGAGCATGAATGGCGGGAGCGCCGGCGCGAATGGCGGCGCTGGCATGACGATGACTAGCGTGCGCGAGCGCCGAACTTGTGGGTAAGAATCGGGGCCCAGAGGCACTAGATTTACAGGTAAGACCATGAGGCCGCGTCATGCGACCACGGCAGACCTGCCCGATGTGGAAGCATTGCTTCGGTCGTACTCACTGCCCGTTGGATACGCAGCGACGCGGTGCAATTTCATGCCAGCCGGGACAAGACCGGCCTCCTCGGCTGCGCCGGCATCACAAAGCCAATGGCCGGGTTGAGGAGCTACCAATGCGAAAAACCCGCGTCATTCTCTACATTTCCCGCAAACATCTCGACAGCATCTTCGGATGCCCCGCATGCGGCAGGTTTGTTCAGAAGAGAGAAGGCGGTTTCCAAGTTCCGCTAGGGAAACGCTGATTAAATCAGTGCGCGAGTCATCGCAGCATTGAGTAAGTGCGTTGTCATGGCATCCCATGAGTCATGGTCCGGTGATGAAGCGACAGATCAGTTTTGCGGACGCAG
>JACXTT010002561.1_pt1 | contig 28716 bp, 32 predicted proteins | sample 9270951 | NCBI WGS metagenome assembly JACXTT01 (sample SAMN15532306, study PRJNA645909) | rock metagenome | isolation source: weathered quartz diorite | place: Puerto Rico | collected 2017-06-21 | reverse complement strand
CCCGGGCGTTGGCTGGCAACGGCCGGGCGCAGGAAGCCTCCAGGGCCGCCGACGGATCGGAAGCCGGCGCGTGCCCGAACTGGTGCGCCTTGATGTCCTCCCGGATGCCCAGGCGGAAAACGTCGTCACCCAGGAACTGCTCCAGCATCCGCAATGCCGACGCGCCCTTTTCGTACGTCAGGGCGTCGAACATCTCCTCGGCTTCGGCCGCCGTGCGGACTTTCGAACTGATCGGCCTGGTGGAGGCCAGCGCATCCACACCGAGCGGCGTCTGTTTATCGCGCGCGAACTCCACCCAGGACCGCCATTCCGGGCGCCAATCGTCCACAATCTTGCAGGCCAGCCACGTGGCGAACGACTCGTTGAGCCAGAGGTCCTCCCACCAATCCATCGTGACGAGGTTGCCGAACCATTGGTGGACGACTTCGTGCGTGATCACGTTGGCCACGGCGCGGAGAGTGTGCGCGGACGCTTGCGCGGGGTCCAGCAGCAGACGGTTCTCCCGGAAGAAAATCGCGCCCCAATTCTCCATGGCGCCCATCGAGAAATCAGGCACGCCGACCAGGTCGAGCTTGGCCAGCGGATAACGCAGGTCGAAATAGGCGTTCAGCCGCGGGAGACAGGCCCGCATCACTTCATGGGCGAAGCCGGTCAGCGCAAGCTGGCCGGGCGTCGCATAGATAGCCGCGCGTGCGCCGTCGATGAGGGCCTCCCGGCATTCAAGCTTCGCCACGGCGAGAGCGACCAGGTACGTGGACATCGGCGGCGTCTCTGCAAAGGTGACCGTCTTGCGGCGCGCCGTCGCGTCCACCGACTCCACCGCCACGTCCATGTTGGAGAGCGCGACAAGATGGTCCGGGATGACAGCCGTGATCTTGAACGAGGCCTTCATGGCGGGCTCGTCGAAGCAGGGAAAGGCGCGGCGGGCGTCGGTGGCTTCGAACTGCGTAAAGGCATACCGCTCCGCCCCGACTTTCGCCTCGTAGAGGCCCTTCATCTGCTGGTTCAGCCGTCCGGAGAACGTCAGGCCGACCATGGCGGGACCGGCCGAAATTGCCCGGTTCAGAGTCAGCGTGATGGTTTCGGTGCCCGGATCCGCAGACATCGACACGGTATGATGGACACCACCAGACTCCACCGTCGCCTCGAGAATCTCCAGTTCCAGCGCGTGCAGGGTGACATGCCGAACCGCCTCCCGTACGTGCAACTGAATCGCAATGGAACCGGAAAACCGCCTCTGTTCCGGCTCGACGGAAAGCGTCACATCGTACCGCTCAGGCGCAACCGCCGTCGGCAATCGTCCGTCAATGAGGTTGGCCTGTGCCGCCGGTCGCATAACGGTCTCATTATCCGCAACGAATGCGGCCGGAGCAAGCGAAGTTTCCGCACGATTGGATTGACTCTGTTCCTTTATCTCCGTAGAGTTAAACCCTTCATGGCAGGAAAGTCCCTCATGGCCGCCCGCGAGATAATCGCCGCCGTTCTCGTCCTGCTGTCCCCTGTCGTCTACCTCGCCTTTTCCGAAACTTCGTTGGGGGCTCGCTATCAGACGATGGCAGGCCACGGTCTTCTTCTGATCACCTTGCCCGTCGGGTTCGTGCTGGTGTGGCTCATCGAACGCAGGCCGCCGACGGACGGACGGCAGCCCACCCCGGTCTGGGTCCGCCTGCTGCTCGGCGCGGCCACCGGTCTTCTCTTGACCACGACGCTCGCAATCGGCAACAGCTTCTCCGTGTATGACATCCAAGAACTGCCCGGCACCAGCCTGGGAACCAGCGTGGAATCAGGCGCCATGGCCGGCCACGCGGCGATCAAGCTTGCCGACGGACGGACTATCCACATGCTGAATGCCTTCTGCGGAGTCAACGGCGCGCCGGTCACGGTCGCCCACGCCAAAGGCTTGCTCGGGCTCGAGCGGCTCTTGGGCTGCAACCTGCCGAGCGCGCGGCCGTCCCCAACCGATTTACTGGAAGACACGGTCAAGTAGGCTCTCCGCACAGCAAACAGGGCTTTCCCCGGCACCACGCTGATCCTCGACATGCATCCCACGAAAGTCTAAGCCGCACCTCAGGCTCTTCAACCGTTTTTCCATGCATGCAGCGACAAGCGCCTGTCTTCCCGGTGCCAACCTGCACCACGAACGGCCATCCTGTCAGGATAGGTTCGCCTGCCGAGCACTGGCACCCGCCTTGCTTTATTTCTATTGTAAACTGAAAGTATGTTTAGTATACTTAGAAAAACCCCGCATCGGCTCGCAGGAGCGGGTCGGCGCAACACCATAGAGGGAGGGAGCGGTCATGTCGCTACATTCTGATCTCTCTCGACGGGATTTCTGCAAAAGACTGGGCGTGATGAGCGTCGCGCTCCTGCTGGGCGGGTGCGAGAGCCTGCCTCGGCCCGGCTTCCAAAGCCGCACTGGCGAGACCACCGACGATCTTGGCCTTCTGACGCCGGAACAGTTTGCGGCGAAAGCCGGCACAGTGGAAACGGCCCGAGCCAATGCCGCCCGCGGCATCGAAGCGCCGAACGAATTCATTCAGCGCTTCTTGCTCCACTCTCCGAGAGTGCACGCGGCGAGCCGGCCCGGCGGCTCGATCGGGTCCGTGCTCTACAACCCCAAACCGGCCACCATCGCGTCGGCGGTCAAGCTCCAATTGGCCAGAGGGAAAGGCGAGCCTGAGCTGCTCCACAATGATCTGGGGACCATGGCGGCCGCGCAATACGCCCAGTTCGGGGCCCGAACATTTGTTGCGGTCTTTCCCAATTCAGCCTCGATCGTCGGGGACGCCATCCATAAAAACCGCTCGCTTCTCCAGTTGGTGCTGACCGGCGATTTGCCGTCGGAAAAAATCGTCTGCACGAATCAGGACATGGAGAGCCTGATCGGACGGCAGCTGACATTCGCCTCCCAAATGGTGCATGGGGTCCGGTGCGGGACTGCGCTGCCCTCTATACAAAGCCCCGCCATTTGGACCACGGAGCAGGAGTCCCAACGCATTCCCGAAGGCGCCATCAGCCTTGCCCTGGCAAGCGCGCTGATCCGTCTGGAGATCACCGGACACGAAGTGCAAGCGATCACGCCAGCCAATCCCCGGAAGTCTCCCACGGGTTGGCAGGACGTCAGCGAGGCCTACCGCAATTTCGCCGTCGGGCAGATGATCGAAGCCGAGCAGGCGGTGCTACAATATGCTCCCCGCAATACATTCGAGAAGACCGTGGCGTCCGCCGTGCTCGGCGAGTATAAGCCGTATCTCGATGGCGTCATGCAGCGGCTCGATTGGGGCCATACCTGCGTCAAGGTGTACGACGACCAGAAGCAGGACGGTCGGGCGGACCTGTTGGCACAGCCCCTGTTCGTCCACAGCGTCAGGGCGAGAAAACAACTCTAGCGGGTCAATTCAGGGAAGGATCCGGCGGCATCGTGGCATAGAGCGTGTAGGCATCGCCCTGCGAGCGAAGGATCGAGGGCCAGACCCGGAGAGGGTCCCCCGCAAATACCATTTGCATCTGGGCCGGCAGAACGAGCCACGATCCGGTCGATAATTCGAACTGCAGTTGCCCCGGCGCCCACCCGGCATATCCCATGTAGACGCGGACCAGGCCATCCTCTTCGCCTTTGGTGAACGCTTCCTCCAGAAAACCTAGATCGCCTCCAAGACAGACACCGTCAAAAATCGGCCGTGACTCCGGGACTTCCCTGAGCATGCGGTGGAGAATCAAGAGGCTGTCCTTCTGCACCGGCCCCCCGATGTACACAAAACCCGCCTTTTCGTGAAGCCCGGTCGCCTGCGGCAGCACTTCGGTGATGTGCTGCTCCGTCCGACGGTTGATCACGAGCCCGAGCGACCCCCCAGACCCATGTTCGCAGATCAGCACGACGGTCTGCCGGAAATTGGGGTCCTTCAGGTGAGGCGTCGCGACCAGGAACACTCCCCGCCCCACCTTCTGCGGTTTATCCCGTTCCATGCCTCTAACTATACCGCAGGCCATTGCCTATTTCAGCTTCCGTTGACGCCGCGGGCCGGCGAGGACTATTCTCACTGAAAATGGTGCGGGGTGAGCCTATGAATCGATGGCATCTGGCGTTGGCGGTAGCCACGTGGCTGATTCTAAGCCCTTCATGCGGGCCTGCAGCTTGGGCGACCGAGGATGGCGTTGAAATCAAGGAGGTGCAGGTCAGACTGTTGGATCACGGACCCGTCGTCCTGCTGATCGTCGGGGACCGTTTCGTGCCCATCCATGTCGATTTGACCGTCGCCGTGTCTATCGTCCACGCGCTCTCGGGCGGCGCCTCCCAACGCCCCCTCTCACACGACCTCATGCGTCTCATGCTGCTGGAAATGGGCGCGAAAGTCACCAGAGCCGTCATCACTCTGAAAGACAAAACGTATTACGCCGATCTGACCGTTTCGCTCGGCGACCGGACCCTTGTCTTTGACAGTCGCTCGTCCGATGCGATCGCGCTGGCGGTGCTGTTCAAGGCTCCGATCGTCGTCGTCAAGTCGACCTGGGAGGCAGCCGGTCAGCCGTGGACGGAACCGAAACAGGAAACCTCATGATCTTCCGCTCCTTCGCCGTTCCACCCCTGGAATGCAATTGCTCGATCATCGGCGATCCGACCACTAAGAAGGCACTTGTGGTGGACCCTGGCGGGGACTCCGAGCGCATCCTGAAGGAAGTGGCCGCGCTCGGCCTGACAGTCACCTGCATCGTCCACACACACGCCCATTTCGATCATTTTCTGGCTTCGGGACAGATGAAGGAAGCCACGGGGGCGCCCCTCCTGCTGCACCAGGATGACAAAATCCTTTGGGACAATCTGGAAATTCAATGCCGGACCTTCGGCGTGGAATACACCCCGGTCCCGCCGCCCGACCGGTGGCTCAAGGACGACGATGAACTGGCGCTGGGCGCAGTCAAAGGGCTCGCCCTGCACACCCCCGGCCACACGCCGGGCTCCATGTGCTTCCACTTTCCAGACGCCCGGATCGTGATCGCCGGCGACACGCTCTTTCACGAGAGCATCGGGCGGACCGACCTGTGGGGAGGCGACGCCCGGGCCATCGAACGGTCCATCAAAGGCCGGCTCTATGCCCTCGACGAAGATACCCGCGTGATCACCGGACACGGGCCGGAAACCCGCATCGGCCACGAGATCCGATTCAATCCCTTCGTTCCGGGCTGACTCTCTATTTCACCTCGACTGTGATGGTCTGCGTCGCCGCCAGCATCTTGTGGTCCTGCGTCGCGGCCGTGACGGTGATTTCATGCTTGCCCGTGCCCACGCCCTTGAACGTGCCGTCGAAGCCCTTCTGGTATTTCCCATCGAGATAGACGTGGGCGTGGGCCGCTTTCGACCCCTTGGTCAGATCGTACTTGAGATCGAAGGTATCCCCGACTGTCTCGCCGTTCTTCGGCGCCGTGATGGCGACCTTGGACCCGTCGTCATCGGCTGCCAGGATCACGCCGGCTCCACCCGCCACTATCATTATCGCGATCAAAGTAACGAGCAACTTCTGCATGGGAACCTCCTCGTAGGTTAGAGGGTCGATTATAGCATTAGAATGCGGGTGGCGCCGGTGTGCCCCTCGGAGCGCAGCGGCCTTGAGGCCGGAGTCAGAGTTCCGGGGCAGCCGAAGCGCAGGCCGGCCCGAGCACCGAGGGGCTCCCGGCGACAGGACCCGCCTTGACCCTTCATCCGCCACCCGTTATTCTACAGTCCCCATGCCGACGATCGACGCCAAGACACGTCTCTGCGCGCTCATCGGCAACCCCGTCGAGCACTCCCTCTCGCCTGCCATTCACAACGCGGCCTTCCAGCATCTGGGCCTCAATTACGCCTACCTGGCGTTCAAAGTGGAAGATGTCGAGGGAGCCATACGGGGCATCCGCGCGATGACCGGTTTTCGCGGCGTGAGCGTCACCATCCCGCACAAGGTCGCCGTGCTTCCCTATTTGGACGAGATCGCGCCCACCGCCCGGAACATCGGCGCCGTCAACACGATCGTGCTGGACCAGAACAGGCTGACCGGCTACAACACCGACGCGTCGGGCGCCCTCGCGGCGCTGCGCGCGGGGAACGCGCCGGTGGACGGCGCGCGCGTGCTGGTGCTGGGATCCGGCGGCGCGGCGCGCGCCATCGCCTTTGCGCTCTGCATGGACGCCAAGGTTTCGGCTTTGACGATTCTGGCCGTCATCGACCAGGAACGCGACCGGCTCGTGCAAGACCTCCGCGACAAGACCGGCGTGTCCGTCTCCGGGTTTCAGCTCACGCCGGAGACCCTGGGCCGCCACATCCCCGAGGCCCAGACGATGATTCATTGCACGCCGGTCGGCATGAGCCCGCACGCGGGCGAGACGTGCGTTCCCGCCGCCTTGCTGGCTTCGCACCTGACCGTCATGGACATCGTTTACAATCCCCTCGAGACGCGCCTCCTCACGGACGCGCGCCGGGCCGGCTGCCGCACCGTGCGCGGCCTGGAGATGTTTCTGCATCAGGCCGTCGGGCAGTTCGAGCTCTGGACCCGGCAACCGGCTCCGGTCGGGGTCATGCGGTCCGTCTTGGAAGGGTCTTTGAAATGAACATCGTCTTGATCGGCTATCGCGGAACGGGCAAGAGCAGCGTCGCCAAGGTCCTGGCGGAACGCCTGAAATGGCCGCTCATCTCCACGGACGCCGAGATCGTGAAAAAGGCCGGCCTCGCCGTCCCCGAGATCATTCAAAAGCGTGGATGGGACTACTTCCGGGACGTGGAATCGAAGATCTGTCAGCGGGTGGGGGCCAAGGACCGGACCCTCATCGACACCGGCGGGGGCGCCGTGCTCCGCAAGGAGAACGTGGACGCGCTGCGGCAGCGCGGGCGCGTATTCTGGCTCACCGCGGAGGTCGCCACCATCATGGAACGGATCAAGCACAGCAAGGATCGCCCCTCGCTTACCCAGAAGAAAAACTACGTCGATGAAGTGGAAGATGTCCTGAAGGAGCGCCTTCCTCTCTACAAGGCCGCCTGCGACCAGATCGTCCCCACCGACAACCGCACGATTGAAGAGATCGCGGACGAGATTCAAAGCAAGATGTAGCAGTCATGGCGACGGGACGATGCGGAACCGCAACGTTCCCAACTGGCTGGCGTCGGTGATCTTCTCCCCGATGTGGATTTTCAGCTTGTATTCGCCCGGCACCCAGCCCCCCTTGGGCTTCGTGAATTCGATGAACCCGCTGTCCTGCGACGTTTGCAGATAAACGCTCTCTTCATACAGCAGCTGGTCCTCAGACCGGCCATCGCCTTTCGCCAGGAACAGCTGGCCGAGGATGTGCGCCGGGTTCTCCCTCGGGAGGACATCGAACACCATGAAGACGGCTTCCACGTCGGGCTTGAACGTGGTGCTGGGATTGACCGGCTTGTAGCGGTCCGTCTGGAACGCGTCCTTGGATTCCTTGTATCCGTGGGCCAACGCGAGGTTCGTGAAAAAACCTGAGGGCGGGAGGTCCAGCGCCTTCACGTCGGCGCTCGCGGCCGATGAGGATTGAGCGGACGCCGCCGGGACCATCAGCCCACCCGCCAGCAAGGCCGCCCCGCACAGCCCTGCGGCCATTCTCCGTACGATGATGTTCCAATCGCCGGTCACGGGAAAATACTACCAACAGCGTCGGATCAATGCAATCCGCCTCCGGTCTTCACCCTTTTCGAAGGCCCGCCAGTTCAGATCCCTTGAGCTCGCGCCACTGGCCCGGTTGCAGGTCGCCCAGCGTAACGGGCCCGACGGCGACGCGGACGAGACGTAGCGTGGGATGGCCCACCGCGGCGGTCATGCGGCGGATCTGGCGGTTCTGCCCCTCGCGCAACGTGACCTTGAGCCAGGCCGTCGGCACGGATTTGCGGAACCGGATGGGCACCGGCCGCGGCGGAAGGCCAGGGGCCTCCGGCAGCAATTCCACCTCGGCGGGTCTCGTTCGCCGGCCTTTGAGGAGCACGCCCCGGCGTAACGACGCCAAGGCCGCGTCGTCCGGCACCCGTTCAACCTGGACCAGATAGATCTTGGGCAGCTCGTGCCGGGGGTCCGTGATGCAATGCGCGAGTGCTCCATCCGAGGTCAGCACCAGCAGACCCTCCGTGTCGTGGTCCAGCCTGCCCGCCGGATACACCCCGCGGATGGAGATGAAATCCGCGAGCGTGGCATGGCCCTCAGGATCGGTAAAGCACGACAGCACGCCGTAGGGTTTGTAGAAGGCCAGGGTGTGAGCGACGTTCACTGCTTCGCAGGGGCCGTCAGGCGCAGCACGAGCACGTAGAGCCCGCAGAGCAGGACAGCGAAGCCGCCGATCATCCATGAGCGCTCGCGCAGGACCTGCACGAGCACCACCGGATCGTTCAACAGATCCGGCCGATCGCCCAACAGATTGCCGCCGAACCAGGCCAGCACCCAACACCACAGCCCCGCCCCGATGATCGTCATCGCACTGTAGAGGCCGAACGGCATGCGCACGAGGCCCGCCGGGATGCCGATCAGGTGGCGGACGACGGGGACCATCCTCGCAAAGAACACGCCCCCCGCTTCATACCGGGCCAGCCAGCGTTCGGCCCGGAGCAGCTTCTCTTCCGGGCAGAAAACGAATCGGCCGTACCGCACCAGCAACGGCCGCCCCAGCCACCGGGCCAGCCAATAGGTGGAGGCCGCGCCGAGGTAGCTCCCGGCCGTTCCCGCGAGCACGACGCCCCAGAAACTGTAACGGCCCTGAGCCGCCCAGTACGCCGCGGGCGGAATCACGATCTCGCTCGGAATCGGCACGACGGAACTCTCCATCGCCATCAGGACAATGATCCCGGGATATCCCCAGTCATGGACCCACTGGAACCAAATGCCGACCCACTGCTGCATAGGTGGGCGATTCTACCCAGCCTCGCGCCCCAATACCAGCGCCGTCTGCGTCCCAGTTGATCGGTGCTCGCGAAACTCCTATAATCGGGCCTCGCCCACGGGGAGGCGCAACGCGATTATGGAGGCCGCAGACTCATGAAAGTGCGCTTCTGGGGAACGAGGGGATCAATCGCCACGCCGGGGCCGGGCACGAACCACTTCGGCGGCAATACCTCCTGCGTGGAGCTGACCACCGCCAAAGGCGACCGGCTGATCCTCGACTGCGGCACCGGCGCGCACCCGCTCGCCGTCGAGCTGGCCTCGAAGGGGAAAAAGCCCACCCATTCGAGCATTCTGCTGGGCCACACGCACTGGGATCACATCCAGGGCTTTCCGTTCTTCACCACAGCGTTCCAACAGGGCAACTCCGTCGCGATCTACGGCCCGGAAGGCAGCCGGCGCTCGCTGCACGACGTGCTCGCCGGCCAGATGGAGTTCACCTACTTTCCCATCGAGCTCAGCCAACTGCCCGCCGAGATCACCTATCACGATCTGACCGAGGGCATCCACAAGATCGGCAGCGTGCGGGTCGCAACGCAATTTCTCCACCATCCCGCCATGACGCTGGGGTACCGGATCGAGGCGGACGGCGTGGCGGTCGTCTACTTGGTGGACCACGAACCGTTCTCCGACCAGCTCTGGCGCGCCGACGCCGAGCGGGGCCGCATCGAGTCCATCCTGCACGAGGGCGATCGCCGGCACGCCAAGTTCATGGTCGACGCCGACCTGGTGATCCATGACGCCCAGTACACGCCCGAGGAGTCCGTTTCGAAAAAAACCTGGGGGCACAGCACATTCGAATACGTCGTGGAAGTGGCGGCCGCGGCGGGCGTCAAGCGGGTCGCGCTGACCCATCACGACCCGGACCACGATGACCGGTTCGTCGAAGAAATCGAACGCCGGGCCCGCGCGCTGGTCTCGCAGCGAGGGTTCGCACTCGACGTCTTCTGCGCATATGAAGGCTGCGAACTCCCCCTGGAGCCGCGGCCTTCCTTAAAGCCGTTCGTGACGCCGGACCCCTTCCAGACATCCGTCGCGCAGCGCAGTTTCCGCATCCTCGTCGTGGATGACGAGCCTGACATCCGCACCATGGCCGTCCTGGCCCTCAAGCAGGATCAGCATACGGTGCTCGAAGCCAGCAGCGGCGAGGAAGCGCTCCGGATGATCGACGAGCAGGTGCCGGACCTCGTGGTGCTGGACTTCAAGATGCCGAAGATGGACGGCATCGAAGTGGTCAAGGCCCTGCGCGCAAAGCCTGAAACTCTTCGCCTGCCGGTCGTGATGCTCACTGCCATGACCGATGAAGCGAGCACGCGCACGGGTTTCGAAGCGGGGGTGACCGACTATGTGACCAAGCCCTTTTCGATCCCCCAGCTCACCGCCCGCGTCCGCGCCTGCTTGGCCCGCACCGCCGTAGGCTAACGTGCCGACCAAACCAGCCCTGGCTTGCCTGGATCTGGAGGGAGTCCTGACTCCCGAGGTCTGGATCACCGTTGCCGAGAAGACAAAGGTCCCGGAGCTTCGCCTGACGACGCGGGACGAGCCGAACTACGATGTGCTGATGAAGCGCCGCCTCAAGATCCTGGCCGAGCACAAGCTGACGCTGCAAGATATCCAGGATGTAATCGGCACGATGGCGCCGCTGGATGGGGCAAAGGACTTCTTGGCGTGGCTGCGGGCGCGGTGCCAGGTGATCATCCTGTCGGACACGTTCGCACAGTTCGCGGCGCCCCTGATGCGGCAGCTCGACTACCCGACCATTTTCTGCAATACCCTGGAGGTGGAGTCGGACGGCCGGATCGTGAACTACCATCTGCGCCTGCCGGATCAGAAGCGGGCCTCGGTGCTGGCCCTCAAGGACCTCAACTTCCGCGTCGTGGCCGCAGGGGACTCCTACAACGACACGTCCATGCTGACAGCCGCCGATGCCGGCATCTTCTTCCGCCCGCCCGCGAACATCACCAAGGAGTTCCCGCAGTTCCCGGTCACGCAGACCTATGCCGAGCTGCAAGCCGCTTTCCGCAAGGCCGCCGGCCTTCCCGCTTGACAGGAGACTCGCGGCAAGGACCATTCGGACAAGACAAGGGGAAACGCCATGTCGCTGAAAAACATTCCGGTCGATCTCCTGATCAAGTACGGGTTACAGGTGCTCGGCGCGGTCATCATCCTTGGAGCCGGCCTCTTCCTGGCGCGGTCGGTCGGAAACATGATCGAGAAATGGCTCCAGCGACAGGACATGGAGCCCCCGATCCGGACGCTGCTGGTCCGGGTCGTCAAGATCCTCGTGATTGGGCTGACGCTGATCGTCGCGCTCGACACGTTCGGCGTGCAGGTGGGGCCTCTCATCGCCGGCATCGGCGTCGCCGGGGTGGGCCTCGGGCTCGCACTCCAAGGCGTGCTGGGCAACGTCATGGCTGGACTGTCCATCATCTTCACAAAGCCCTTCCGGGTCGGCGAGTACATCGAGATCGTCGGCGTCTACGGCGAAGTGCTCGCGATCGACGTCTTCTCGACGACCCTGATGCACGGCGACCGGTCGAAGGTCGTGATTCCCAACCGCAAGATCATCGGCGAGATCCTGCACAACTACGGGAAAGTGCGCCAGCTTCAGCTGGCCGTTGGCGTCGGGTACGATACAAACCTGACCGACGCGCTCGCGATCGTGCGTGACGTCCTCAATCAAAACCCACGCGTCCTGAAGGACCCGGCGCCCTTCGTAGGGATCTCCCAGCTCGCGGACTCCGCCATCAACCTCTCGATCCAGCCGTGGGTGAAGATGTCCGACTTCGGCGCCGCCCAGGCGGAGCTCTACCAGACGCTCGTCGAGCGCCTGCGCGCCCGCAACATCGACATCCCGTTCCCGCAGCGCGAAGTGCGCATGCTGAACAGCTAGCGGCGCGCTTCCCCCGCCTTCAACTGCCGTAGCAGATGGTCCATGTCGGCCGGCGGCGGCACCGTGTAGTCCAGGCGCTTGCCGGTTACGGGATGGATGAAGCCGAGCGTCCGGGCATGCAGCATCGGTCTCTCGATGGAACGCTCTCTCACCAGACAGGCCTTGCGGCCGCCGTAGGTGTCGTCGCCGAGCAAAGGATGGCCGAGCGAGGCGAGGTGGACGCGAATCTGATGCGTCCGCCCGGTCTGCGGGTGAACTTCAACCAGCGTTGCCTGTTTTCCGTATCGCTCCACGACGGCGAACTCCGTCACGGCCTCCCGCGGCGAAGTTGTCCGGGCCGAGATCTTTTTCCGGTTCCTGGTGTCGCGGCCGATGGCCAGATCCACGCGGCCGGTCTTGCCCTTCACTGATCCGCTGACCAGCGCCAGGTACACCCGATGGATGGTATGGGCCTTGAACTGCTTCGAGAGGCCCTGATGGGCCGCGTCGGTCTTGGCGATTACCATCACGCCGCTTGTCCCCTTGTCCAGACGATGGACCAGTCCAGGCCGTTCGCGGCCCCCGATACTCGCGAGACCGCTCTCTCCAGCAGCCGGTTTGTTTGCCTGCATATGATACAACAACGCATTGACCAGCGTCCCGCTCCAGTGGCCGGGCGCCGGATGGACGACGATGCCCGCCGGCTTGTTGAGGACCAACAGCGCGTCGTCTTCGAACAGCACGTCGAGGGGAATCGGCTCCCCGCCGATCTTGAGCGGCTCCGGCTTCGGCACGTCCCATGCGATCTCGTCGCCCGGCTTGATCTTCTGGGACGGTTTCGGGCGTTTGCCGTTGACCGTAACGGCGCCCTTCCCGATCAGCCGCTGGATGGCGGCGCGGGAGAGGTCGGCGGTGTGGGTGCTGAGGAAAACGTCGAGGCGCTTCGGATGTTCGCCCGCGGACACGGTGGTGAAACGTTGCACCTAGGCTGGGACCTCAGGCTTGCTCTTAAAGAAATGCCCGATGAGGAAGCAGACGCCGACCGTGATCGCCGCGTCCGCGACGTTGAAGGCGGGCCAGTGATGGCCCAGGAGTGAGAAGTCCAGGAAGTCGATGACTTCGCCGGAACGGATGCGGTCAATCAGGTTGCCGACCGCCCCGCCGAAGATCGCGGCCACGCTCACCTGACCGATCCAGTCGGCGGGCGAGAGCCGCACGTAGATCGTGCCGAGCAGGGCGAGCGCCAGCACCGACGTGAGTCCGAAGAACACCAGGCGGAAGCCGGCGTGGCTGCCGGCCAAGATGCCGAACGCGGCGCCCGAGTTCCGGATGTAGGTGAGGCTGAAGAGGTCGGGAATGATGGGAATGGACTCGTGCAGCTGCATCGCGCCGGTCACCATCCACTTGGTGAGTTGGTCGAGAATGACCACGGTGGACACGATCAGCGACATGAGGCCGAGACGCCGAGGATGCCGGAGGCCGATCTCCATCAAGCTATCGCTTCCACGCAACGGTCGCAGAGCTCGGGGTGGGTCTTATTCTCGCCGACGTAAGGCCGGTAGTTCCAGCAGCGTACACATTTCTTGCCGTCGGCTTTGAGGACTTCAATAGCTATGTCCTGATTCGACAGATCCGACTGTCGCAGAGTGGCCTGCGAGACGATAAACAAACTAGGTAGGTCCTGCTCATAGGGCTTCAGAAAATTATACATCTCCTGCGTAGCCTTCAGCAGGACCCTCGCTTCTAATGACGAGCCAATCATTTTTTCACGGCGCTTGATCTCTAGTTCGGCCTGAACCATGCTGCGTACCTCCAACAATAAATTCCACTGGCTTTCCAATTCCGTGTCCTTGTACCGGATATCGGCCTTTGGAAAAGTTGCAAGGTGCACGCTGCGCACTTCACGATGTGATTCAGGTATGCTGTTCCAGATCTCGTCCGCCGTAAAGCTCAGTATTGGTGCACTTAACTTCGTCAACGCAATAAGGATATCGAACAGAACAGTTTGAGAACTTCGACGCAGCGGAGAATCTTTGCGAGACGTATAGAGCCGGTCTTTTAGTATGTCCAGATAAATGGCACTCATGTCCACTGCACAGAAATAATCAAGTTCGTGACTTATCTGCCTGAAATCAAACTCCTCATAGCCGTGCCGAACTTTAGCAATTAGATTATGTAGTCGCATGAGGGCCCAACGATCTAGTTCTGGTAATTTTTCAAACTGTACCCGATTGGCAACGGGGTCGAAATCGTAGAGGTTGCTCAGAAGGAAGCGGGCAGTATTTCGGAGCTTCCGGTAAGTTTCCCCAAGTTGAGCCAGAATTGCGGGTGATATCCGGAGATCGTCCTGGTAGTCTTGGGTCGCCACCCAAAGGCGTAGTATCTCCGCGCCGTACTGTTTGATGACTTCCTGCGGCACCACGACGTTGCCGGCCGACTTGGACATCTTGTTGCCTTCGCCGTCGAGTACAAACCCATGCGTCAGCACGGCCTTGTACGGCGCACGCTCATCGGTTGTGACACTCGCCAGCAAGGAACTATGAAACCACCCGCGGTGCTGGTCGGACCCCTCTAGGTAGAGGTCGGCGGGCCACCATTCCTGCCCTACCGCCTTGCCTCTCGGCTTGAGCACCGCTGCGTGACTCACGCCCGACTCGAACCAGACATCCAGGATGTCCTTCTCTTTCTCGAAGGCCGTGCCACGGCATTGGGGGCATGTGGTAGCCGCCGGCATCAACTCCGCCGTGTCCCTCGCGAACCAGACGTCGGTCCCATCCTTTTCGACGAGCTTGGCGACATGCTCGACAATTTCAGACGAGGTGAGGACATGTCCGCACTTCTTGCAGGAGAACCCGGGAATCGGTACGCCCCACACGCGTTGGCGGGACAAGCACCAGTCCGGTCTGCCCTGTATCATCCCGTAGATGCGCTCGCGTCCACGAGACGGAATCCACCGGACACGGTTGATCTCCTCCAGGGCGCGAGCCCTGAGATTGCCTATCTCCATCGCGACGAACCATTGGTCGGTCGCCCGGAAGATCACGGGGTTCTTGCACCGCCAGCAGTGGGGATAGGAGTGAGTCTGTTTGTCGTCAACTCTATTCAGCAGCAGGCCCATCGCTTTCAGCTTTTCGTTAATGCGCGGGTTCGCTTCAAACACTTTCAGGCCTTGAAACTCCGGAACCTCATCTGTGAAACGGCCGCGGTTATCGACAGGAGCCAATACTTCGAGAGAAGCCAAAAGTTTGACCTTCTTTTCAGGCTCATTGTTGTACGTGAGCGCTAGTCCGTAGTCTTCTTGTCCATGGCCTGGGGCGATATGGACACAGCCGGTGCCCTGGTCCTTAGTAACAAAATCTCCCAACAGTATGGGTGAAAGCCCAACAGAGAATGGACGCCTACAGAGCAATCCCTCAAAGTGTTGCTCATGGCCAACTATTTGCGGACCCCATGTTGCATCAACTTTGAGCCCACATGCCTTTGACACGGATTCAACAAGCTCCGTAGCAATTACAAATGCCTCCGAGCCAGCTTGGACGAACGAGTACCAAATGCGGGGGTTTAGGCAAATTGCTTGGTTGGCAGGAAGAGTCCAGGGAGTCGTCGTCCAGATAACCACCGAAACTTTCTGTACTGCAGCCGGGAAAGGAACATTCCAGCGTGCACCAAGTTCTTTGGGAGTTTTCACGAACGGAAACTTCACGTAGATGGAGGGCGAGGTGTGGTTCTCATACTCCACCTCGGCTTCGGCCAGCGCCGTCTCGTCGATCGGACACCAGAGCACCGGCTTCTTGCCTTTATAGACGCCCCCCGCCTTTACGAACTTCCCGAACTCCCGGAGGATGGCCGCCTCGTAGTCGTGCTTCATGGTCAGGTACGGATTAGCCCAGTCGCCCAGTACGCCCAGTCGCTGGAACTCCTCCCGTTGGATCGTGAAGTACTTGTTCGCGTACTCGCGGCAGAGCTTCCGGATCTCGACCTTGCCGAGCGATTTCTTCTTGTCGCCCAGTTCCTTGAGGACCTGGTGCTCGATCGGCAGCCCGTGGCAGTCCCAGCCCGGCACATACGGCGCGTGGTGGCCTTCCATCGTTTTGGATTTGACGATGATGTCCTTGAGGACCTTGTTGAGCGCGTGGCCGATGTGGATGCGGCCGTTGGCGTAAGGCGGCCCGTCGTGGAGCACGTAGAGCGGCCTGTCTTTGCCGGCCTCCTGGATGCGCTCGTAGAGACGCTCGCGCTCCCAGCGCGCGAGCAACTCCGGCTCGCGCTGCGGGAGATTGGCCTTCATCGGGAAGTCGGTCTGCGGGAGATTGAGCGTAGCCTTGTAGTCCATCGGCGGGAGGTTATTTTTCCTTGAGCTCGATCACGCCGTGCCAATCGCGCGGCGGACGGCGCTGATAATCCATGGCGAGGTACAGGAGGAAGCTCGCGGGGCTGTCGTCGTCGGGCAGCTTCCGGAAGAACTTCGCGGCCTTGTCCCACTCGCCTCGCTCGAAAGCTTCCAGCCCTTGATTGGTGAGCTGGATGTTGCCGTGTATCTCCTGCTCCTCCTTGGGATCGCCCGGCGGCGGGATCAACTCGAAGAGGTCCACGGCGGTGGTGAAGCCCGCCGGCTGGAAGCGGCCGACCCGCCGGGACAAGCCGATCTTCGCCGAGACACGCTTGGCGACCGCTTCCGACACCAGGATGCGCGCCCCGACCACCTTGGTGATGCCCTCGATGCGTGAGGCCTGGTTCACGACGGGGCCCATGATGCCGTAGGAGTACACCTGGTCCGACCCCATGGCGCCCGCCACGATGTTGCCGACGTCCAGGCCGATGCCGCACCGCCAGCCCTCCGCGACCTGGCTGATGCGGCTGGCCATCTTCAGCGCGGCGCGGCAGGCGCAGTCCACGTGGAGCGAGTCTTCGACCGGCACGTTCCACGCAGCCATGATGCCGTCTCCCATGTACTGGATGACCACGCCGTTCTCCTCGAAGATGGCTTCGGTCATCGCGGTCATCACGCTGCGCAGCTCGCCCTGGTACGCCAGGAGATTCTCCACCGCGCCCTGCGTGCGTTTCGAGAAATCGCGGATGTCGAAGAACAGCACCGTGGATTCGGCGATGCGGGGCTGGAGATCGGCCTGTTCCTTTCCTTCGAGCAGACGGGCGCAGATGCGCGGCGAAAAGAAATGGCCCAACCGGAGCTGCTTCTCCCGGAGCACGTCGAGGGCCAGGTTCCGGGCGATGATGTCGGCCACCAGCCCGACGAACCGGGCGCTTTCCTTCTGCCCTCCCTTTTCCCCGGCGTAGTTGGAGGCCACTCCCGCCACGTAAAAGACAAGGGGCGCCTCGCCCTCCACGTCGGACGCGGCCGCCGCGATCGCCCAATCGATCCCGATGATGGACGTGGCCTGGGGGCTGGCGTCCGGGTTCTTGTCCCAGAAATACAGCACCGGGCGAGGCGCGTCGCGGAGTGCGCTCTCGACCAGGGTGCCGCTGACCGGGTGGGCCACGCCCTTTCGTCGCTCTTCGTCCACGTCCTCGGCGACGACCTGGAAGCCCGCAGACGACGTCGTGAGCACGGTGGCCCAATGCGCCTTGGTGGTGGTGCGCAGGACCTTTGCGACGTGGGTGAGCACCTCCTGGCGGGGCCGGGTCTTCATCAGCTCGGGCAGCTCCAGCAAGAAAAGAAACTGGAGGCGCCCGGCGTCGCTGCTGATCTCGTAGAGTTCTTCAGACTTCAGCGCGAGGCTGTTGCTGGGCTTGCGATCGACTTTCCGGATCGACATGGTGAGGTCGGGTCTCGGGGGTGCTTCCTTGGCAACGGTCTTGAAGCGGAGGGTGGACTGGCCGATGGTCACTTCGTCGCCGGTCTTGAGTACGCAGGCGGAGGTCGGCGTTCCCTTGAAGACGATGGGGTTGGTCGCCATGGACCGGCGGGACACCACCAGTTGGTCGGACTCGACGCAGACTTCGACGTGTTCCCGGCTGATGTATGGGTCTCCGTCCACCCGCAACTCCGCCGTCTTGCTGCGCCCGACGACGTAGCGTTTCCCGGACTCCAGCTTGTGGCTCGCCAGCTTGGCGCTCTGGTTCTGGATCTCGACGAAATATTCGGTCATACGTCTTGCATCGTAGCATCCACCCTGTACCAAATCAACGGGAGCGCGGCCGTGGCAAAGCCCTCGCCGGTCATGCTAGTTTAGGTGATGGCTTCCGGCAACCTTGCCGACATTCTGCTGCCGAACACGCCGACGCTCGGCGACGCGAAGGCGCCGATCCTCATGGTGGAGTTCTCCGATTTCACCTGCGGGTATTGCGGGAAGTTCTTTCGAGAGACGTTGCCGGCGCTCAAGACGGAGTATCTCAAGCCTGGCAAGGTCCGCTTCGCCTACCGGGACTACCCGCGGGATGAGGAGGGCTGGGGGCTGGTCGCCGCCCACGCCGCGCGCTGTGCCGGCGAGCAGGGCCGTTTCTGGGACATGCACGACCGGCTCTTCGAGCAGCACGCCCGGCTGGGCACGGGCGTCATCCTGCAACTGGCCAAGGACCTTCGCTTGAACGCCGACGCCTTTGCGGCCTGCATGGATTCGGAGAAGCACATCCCGGCGATCATGGCCGACCGCGAGATGGCGGGCCGGCTGAGGTTCCGCGGCACGCCCGGCTTTCTCCTGGTCCGCACGGACGGCAAACACTTCACCGACGCCTTCACCATCCCCGGCGCCGTGCCGTACGACAGGTTCCGCACCGAAATCGAGAAGCTCCTCAAGAAGCGCTGACGCGAACTGCGCGCGCGGATTGGTAGTTGACGAGCCAGACGCCGGCGAGGGTCAAGACGATGCCGGCGAGTTCCTTGAGCCCAATGCGCTCGCCGAGGAGGAGCGCCGAGAAGACCAGCGCCGACACCGGAATGAGGTTGATGAAGACGCCGGCGCGCGAGGGCCCGACCCCCTGCACGCCGTAGAGCCAGGCCTGCTGGCCCAGCGCAGTGGCGAACACGATCAGGTACGCCAGCGCCAGCCAGCCGGATAGCGGCACGGACGCCGCACCTTCGACGGCCATCTTCTGGTCCGTCCACAGCAGCGGAATCTGTAGCACGAGCGAGAGCCCCAGCGTGGTCCAGTTCACCGTGAGCGGCGAGAACCGCTCCACCGTCCGACGCCCGCCGATCGAATAAAGCGCCCAGCTCACGAGCCCCAGCACCACGAGCGTCCCGCCGAGCCAGGGGCTTTCCCCCGCAACAGCGTCTCCCCCGCCGGCGGACACCAACGCAACGCCCGCAAACGAAAGTGCGCAGCCGGCCCAGACGGCGCGAAACGGCACGTCCTGGATCAGAATGGACGACAAAAACGCCGTGATCGCCGGGCTCGCGCCGATGATCACCCCCGCCGCCGCCGCCCCGATGTACCGCAGGCCGAAGAGCGTGAGCAGATGATTGCCCAGAACGCCGAGCCCCAGGAGAAAGAACGTCCGGATGTCCTGTGATGAAAACTTGACCGTCCCGCCTTCCCGCCACCACCAAAGCGGAATCAGGATCGCCAGGGCACCGAGCCCGCGCAGCACCGAGACTTCCACGGCCGAGAACGAGCCCAGCGCGAATTTCTGGAAGACAATCGAGCCGCCCCACACGATCGCGGTCGTGACGAGCGCGCCGTACGCCGCAAAATCAGACGGCCTTGTCTGGGGGGTCAAGAGACGTCGAGCATGCGTTGCAGGGCGATGCGCGCCCAGTACTTGTCGTCGGCGGGGACGGAGATCCGGTTGACCACGTGTCCCTCGGCCAGGTTTTCCATCGCCCAGCAGAGGTGCGGCGCGTCGATCCGGAACATCGTGGAGCACTGGCAGACGGTCGGCGAGAGGAAGAAGACCTGCTTGTCGGGCTGGCGGTGTTTGAGCCGGTTCACCAGATTGAGTTCGGTGCCGACGCCCCAGATTGTCCCCGGCGCTGCGGCAGACACGGTCCTGATGATGAATTCGGTCGAGCCGGACAGATCGGACAGGTTGACGACGTCCTCGTGGCACTCCGGGTGCACAACGATCTTGATGCCTGGATGCTTTTCGCGGAAGTAGCGCACGTGCGCCGGCTGGAACATCTGGTGCACGCTGCAGTAGCCCTTCCACAGCAGGAGGCGCGCCTTCTTGATGGCCTCGGGCGTATTGCCGCCGTTGGGCTGGAACGGGTCCCACACCAGGAGGTCTTCACGGGGGATGCCCATTTTGTTGGCTGTGTTGCGCCCGAGATGCTCGTCCGGGAAGAACAGAATTTTCTCGCGCCGCTGCCACGCCCACTCGATCACCCGGCGCGCGTTGGACGAGGTACAGGTGATCCCGCCGTGCTCGCCGCAGAACGCCTTGAGGTCGGCCGCCGAGTTGACGTACACCACCGGCGTGACCGTCTCCTCCACCGGCACGATCCGGCCCAGCTGCTCCCACGCCTGGTCCACCTGCTCGATCTGGGCCATGTCGGCCATCGAGCAGCCGGCCGCCAAGTCGGGCAGGATCACCGTCTGTCCGGTCTTGCTGAGAATGTCGGCGGTTTCCGCCATGAAATGGACGCCGCAGAACACGATGAATTCGTGCTGGGAGCGCTCGGCGGCGACCTGCGAGAGCTTGAGTGAATCGCCTTCGACGTCCGCATGGCGAATGACCTCGTCGCGCTGGTAGTTGTGGCCGAGCACGATGACGCGCTCGCCCAGCTTGCGCTTGGCGGCGGCCGTGCGCTCCGTCAGCTCATCCAGCGACACGTCGCGGTACGCCTGCATCTCCAGCGGCTGGCTGATCAGGCAAGACGCTTTTGTCACGGCTCTCCTCTCCGTAAGAAACTCATTCTAGGAGCGCCTCTTCCCCTTTGTCAAATAGACCGAGGATTGACAGCAAGAAAACCCAGCGTGTAAGCTAGACATCACAAGCTAGGGGGGCCGACGGTGGCTGAGATGTGGCCGGTAGCGCCACACTCCCTCTGAACCTGATCTGGATAATACCAGCGCAGGGAAGCGATGATGACCTCATTCTCCGACCCGCCGTTTCCTCCCCTTTCCATGGAAAGGACACACCACCTATGAGCACATCCGCCATTACGACGCAACCCTTCCCGGCCTCCCGGAAGGTGTACATCGAAGGCTCGCGTGGTATCCGCGTGCCGATGCGGGAGGTCCGCCTCACGCCGACGAAGTCGTTCAAAACCGGTGCCGTCGAGGAGAACGCACCGCTCCTGATCTACGACACATCAGGCCCGTACACGGAACTGGGCGTCACGATCGACATCCGCCGGGGCCTTGCCCCACTGCGGCGGCCGTGGGTCTTCGGCAGAGGGGACGTGGAAGAACTGCCCGGCGTCACCTCCGAGTACGGGCGCTTGCGCCTAGCCGATCCCAAGCTGGACACCTTGCGGTTCGCGCACCTGCGCAAGCCGCTCCGGGCGAAGCCCGGCCGCAACGTCACCCAGATGTACTACGCCCGCAATGGCATCATCACGCCCGAGATGGAGTTCATCGCCATCCGGGAAAATCTACAAAGGCAGGCCGCGATGTACAGGGGCAACGGAAACGGCGGCGGACGCCTGACCAGCCAGCATTCCGGCAACGCCTGGGGTGCCAGCGTTCCGGACGAGGTCACGCCGGAGTTCGTCCGCGACGAAGTCGCCCGCGGTCGCGCGATCATCCCGGCCAACATCAATCACCCGGAGACCGAGCCTATGATCATCGGGCGCAATTTCTTGGTGAAGATCAACGCCAACATCGGCAATTCCGCGGTGGCCTCCTCGATCGAGGAGGAGGTGGAGAAGATGATCTGGGCCACGCGCTGGGGCTCGGATACAGTCATGGATCTCTCCACCGGCAAGAACATCCACGAGACGCGGGAGTGGATCATCCGCAACTCGCCGGTGCCCATCGGCACCGTCCCCATCTACCAGGCTCTCGAGAAGGTCGGCGGCAAGGCGGAGGACCTGACATGGGAGATCTATAAGGATACGCTCATCGAGCAGGCGGAGCAGGGCGTGGACTACTTCACCATCCACGCGGGCGTGCGGCTGCGCTACGTGCCGCTCACGGCCGACCGCGTCACCGGCATCGTCTCCCGCGGGGGCTCGATCCACGCCAAGTGGTGTCTGGCCCACCACAAGGAGAACTTCGCCTACACGCACTTCGAGGAGATCTGCGACATCATGAAGGCCTACGACGTCTCGTTCAGTCTGGGCGACGGGTTGCGGCCCGGCTCGATCGCGGACGCGAACGACGAAGCGCAGTTTGCGGAACTGGAAACCCTGGGCGAGCTGACCACAATCGCCTGGCAGCACGACGTGCAGGTCATGATCGAGGGGCCTGGCCACGTGCCGATGCACATGATCCAGGAGAACATGGAGCGCCAGCTGGCGGCCTGCCACGAGGCCCCCTTCTACACACTGGGCCCGCTCACGACCGACATCGCGCCGGGCTACGACCACCTCACCTCCGGCATCGGCGCGGCCATGATCGGCTGGTTCGGCTGCGCGATGCTCTGCTACGTCACGCCGAAGGAGCACCTGGGCCTGCCCGACAAGGAGGACGTGAAAGTCGGCGTCATCACCTATAAGATCGCCGCGCACGCGGCCGACTTGGCCAAGGGGCACCCCGGCGCGCAGGCGCGCGACAACGCGCTGTCCAAGGCCCGCTTCGAATTCCGCTGGGAGGACCAGTTCAACCTCTCGCTCGATCCCGATACGGCCAAGTCGTTCCATGACGAGACCCTCCCGCAGGACGCCGCGAAGACGTCGCACTTCTGCTCGATGTGCGGGCCGCATTTCTGTTCGATGAAGATCACCGAGGACGTCCGGAAGTATGCCGAGGAGAAGGCCCTGGACGAGCAGGCCGCCATCGAGATTGGCATGAAGGAAAAATCGGAAGAATTTAAGAAGGCGGGATTGGAAATCTACCAATAGCACGAGGCCCATCATGGCGCATAAGAATAAATGGACGGCGCCCCTGCGGGAGCGCGACATCACCCGGCAGATTGCCCGGGAATACTTTCAGGAATTCGACCGGCTCATCGAGAGCGACGTCATCGTCGTGGGCGCAGGCCCTTCCGGGCTGCTCTGCGCCCGGGACCTCGCGTCCTTCGGCTTCAAGACGCTCCTCATCGAGCAGGCCCTTTTCTTTGGCGGCGGGTTCTGGTCCGGCGGGTACCTCATGAACAAGGCGACGATCTGCGCGCCCGCCGACAAGATCCTGGATGAGCTCCATATCCCCGCCAAGCGCATCAAGGAATGCGACGACATGTTCATGGTGGACCCGCCCCACGCGACCGCCAAGCTCATCGCCGCCGCCTATGACGCCGGCGTGAAGGTGCTGAATCTGACCAAGGTCATCGACCTCATCCTGCGCCGCGAGAGCGTGCTGGAAGGCGTAGTGGTGAACTGGTCCCCCGTCGAGCACGCGGGCCACGACGCCGTGCACGTGGACCCCATCGCGCTCGAGTCCAAAATCGTGGTGGACGCCACCGGCCACGACGCCGTCGTCGTCGCGCTCTTGAACCGACGCGGCCTGCACAAGGCGGTGCCGGGCAACGGCGCCATGTGGGTGGAGCGTTCGGAGGAACTCGTCGTGGAGAACACCCGCGAGGTCTATCCCAATTGCTTCCTAGCCGGCTTGTCGGTCTCCGCCGTGGACGCGTCCCCGCGCATGGGTCCCGCGTTCGGCGCCATGCTGCTCTCCGGCCGGCGGGCCGCCGAGCTCGTCCGAAAGAAGCTCAAGCAGGAATAGCGCGTTCCGCGCGGACACCCCCAGACCATGAATTGGCTCACGAAAAACCAGCCTCCGGGCGACAACCCGATGGGCGCCGACGACGACCAGAAGGCCGCCTGGGACCTTTTTCGGAAAGCGTACGAACGCCAAATGAAAGGCGAGTTCGCGGAGGCCATCAAACTCTACACCGACTCCATCGAGCTGTACCCGACCGCCGAAGCCTATACCTTCCGAGGCTGGACCTACAGCTTCATGAACCAGCTCGACGAGGCGATCGAGGACTGCCACCGCGCCATCGCGGTGGACCCCGACTTCGGCAACCCCTATAACGACATCGGCGCCTACCTCATTGAAAAGGGACAGCTCGACGACGCGATCGAGTGGTTGGAACGGGCGACGCGTGCCAAGCGCTACGAGAGCCCCGCGTTCCCGCACCTCAATCTGGGACGCGTGTACGAGAAAAAACGGGACTGGGAGAAGGCCATCTCCTGCTACCAGAAAGCGCTGAAGATCAATCCCCAGTACGATCTGGCCCAGCGGGCCTTCACCCGCCTCCGGGCCATGATGAATTAGAACGGATGGCACCGCATGGATAACAAAACCATCCTCGTCGCCGTGAGCGACGTGTTTTTCTATACCAAACTCCGGGATGCCCTGAAGCCGCAAGGCTACCAGCTCGAAAGGGCCCGGACGCAGGACGAGGTTTCCGAAAAAGCCGGCACGCTCCGTCCGGCCGCGGTCATCCTGAACATCAACGACGAGTCGCTGGATGCCTTCAAGGCGTTGGAAGCCCTCAAAGGTGACGACCGGTCGAAGACGATCCCGGTCCTGGCGTTCGCCAACCACGAGGAAGTGGACAACTGGAGGCGGGCCCAGCAGCTGGGAGTGACCAAGATTGTGTCCCGGAACGAATTTTCCTCCCGAACCCTTGAGCTGGTCCAGGAGGTGGTGAAGAGGGTATGAAGCGTTCGCGCCTCTACGACGAGCACGCGAAGCGCGGGGCTTCGTTCACGGAACAGCACGGCTGGGAAGTGGCCGCCGACTACGGCGACGCCGCCGCCGAGCATCTGGCTGTGCGGCGCGGGGTCGGGATCACGGACCTCTCCCAACGCGGCAAAATCCGCATCACCGGCGACGACCGGATGAAGTGGCTCCAGAGCATCATCAGCAACGACATCCTGCCCTTGACGACGGGACAAGGCGTCTATTCAAGTCTGCTCACGCACAAGGGGAAGATGCTCTCCTACTTTCGTGTGTACCAGCTCGGCGAGGGCCTGATGCTGGAAGACGTGGGAGAAATCGGCGACCTCACCTTTTCGACGTTGCGCAAGTTCCTGCTGTACGGCACCAAGGCCAAAATGGACAACTGCGCCGAAAGCTGGGGGCTCCTGCTGGTCAGCGGCCCCAAGACGTTCGATCTCGTCAAGAGCACATTCGGTGCGGACTTGGCGGCGCTCAAACCGCTGTCGTTCGTGTCTCGAGAGATCGAGGGACACAGCGCTCTGCTGATCCGCGCTGAAGAGACCGGCGAGCATGATGTGGAGATTCTCCTTCCGGCCGAGGGCCTGCAAGCGGCGTGGGACCGCCTGTGGGCCTCCGGAGAAACGATGGGATTGAAACCATTTGGCACCCATGCCTCGGAAACCTTGCGCCTGGAAGCCGGCCTCCCCAAGGCCGGCCCTGACCTCAATGAAAATATCGTCCCGCCGGAAGCCAACCTGGAAGGGAAAGCCTTCAGTCTCTCCAAGGGTTGTTATCCGGGCCAGGAGGTGGTCGCCCGGATGGACACTTATGGCTCTGTGCGAAGACGCCTGGTCGGCCTTGTCCTGGAAGAAGCCGTGGTGCCTCCATCCGGCGCCAAGCTCTTCAGCGGAGAGCGCGAGGTCGGCTGGGTCTCCAGCGCAGTCCGCTCGCCGTCGCTCGGCAAGGTTCTCGCCTTCGGCTTTCCGCTGCGCGATTTCACGCCGCCCGGCACCGCCTTGACCGTGGAAATCAACGGAGAACGGAAGCCTGCCACGGTCCACGCCCTACCCTTCGTGAAAGGTTCGTAGGGAGCATGGAGGCCGCGGCCGAACAGCGCGCTCTCCGTCTCGAGCAGGAACTCCACCGGATGTCCGCCATCCTGATCCGGGAATATGAACCGGAAAAGCTGATCCTCTTCGGATCGGTCGCGCAGGGGAACATTCACAAGTGGAGCGATCTCGACCTCGTGGTGATCAAGAAGACGGAGAAGCCCCTGCTGGAGCGGACGGAGGAAGTGCTCCGGCTGGTCCGCCCGAAGGTCGGCCTGGACGTGCTGGTCTATACGCCGGCGGAGCTCGACAGCCTGGTGGACGAACGGCGGGTCTTCGTGCTGGACGAAATCATCTACAAGGGAGCCGTGGCCTATGAGCGCCGAAAATAGGTGGGCCGCTTTCGCGGCCGAGGATGTGGCCATGGCAGAGGCGGCCAAGGGCCTGAGGCTCTGGAACCAGGTCTGTTTGCACGCCCAACAGGCCGCGGCCAAATCGCTGAAGGCCTTCCTCGCCGAGCGCCACCGCCCGATCCCGCTCGCCAGGCATCTGGCAGAACTGCTGGCGCTCTGCGCGGAAGCCGACCAGAGTCTGTCGCGTTTTGAGGACCGCTGCTACGCTCTCGACAAGTACCTCATCCCGTTGACCTACCCCGACGCCGTCCCCAGCAGCCAGGCCGGCAGCCTGCCCACCGAGAAAGATGCCCTCGAAGCGCTTGGGATTTTGACGGAACTGCGGGAAGCGTTGAGAGTCGGGTAGATTCCTACATCACCGGTGAACCATGGTGGTGAATGACAAGCCACTGTCCATGGTGTCGCTCAAAGAGATTCGTCGCGAGCACGCGTGACTCCTGTTCCTCGCCTTCCGTGCTGCTGGTGCTGGTGATGTTCTCCATGCAGAGCACCCACGCCACGTCGTCCGCCACCTGAATCATGACGTCGCTCAGCCGGAATTGCATCGAGAACGTGTTGTTGAAGATCATCACCCAGCTGTCCCGGACGGACGGCCAGCCGGACCGCAGACTCCAACCCGGATGGATGCAGGTCACGTAGTCCTCCTTGGCCCACACCTCATCCATTTTCTTGATGTCGAGACTCTCAAAGGCCCGGTAAAAACTCTCGTTGGCCTTCTCGACCTCCTCGATCATCTCCTGCAGCATGGAACGGAGCGCTAATCGCCTTCGGGCTCGGCGTGACCGTGCTGGTGCTTGACGGTCTCCTCGTCGAACAAGTCCTCCATCGCGTCGGAAATATCTTCCTGCTCCGACGGATGCGGCACCACGGAGAGCTCTTTTTTCTTGGGTTCTGCCGGCTTGGAATCTTTGTGGTCATTCGCCATAGACGAGCCCTATCCTACTCCAAGTCCGTGACGATTTCCATTGCGGATTGCCCCGCAGAAGCGAGACTGCAGGGAAGGGCGGCTACGAAGCGGCGCGGATCGTTCCCTGCATGGAGTGGCCGTTGAGCGTGCATTGGAACTGGTAGGTCTTTCCCTTCTCGGCATAGAACCAGATCACCGCTTCTTCGCCGGGATTGAGCACGACTCGGGACACGCGTTTGCCGCTGTATTCGATCTTGCCCGTTCCTTGCACTTGAATGAGTGTCCCCGATTCAAACAGGCTGGGGGAGGTTACCTCGTGCTGAATCGGCGCGTCTTCCCGGTTCTGCACCACCAGGACGGCGAAATTGTCGCCCGGAACGGTGAGCGTGTCGGGGTGAAAGCTGAGCTGTTCGACCGTGACGACGTCGCCAAAGATCCGGGCCGCGCCGGACGAAGGAAGCGCCAGCGCCGCCAGCGCCAGCAACAACCCTCCGATGATGATTGTCCTGGGGTTCTTCATGACTCGCCTCGCATATCACTATGAGAGGTAACCCCGTATCGCTGCCTCTCAAGCAGACCGCAGGAACTTACAATAAAAATGAGCAGGAAGAATGCCAGTAGATTGGGGGTGGGATGTTCCGTTAAATCAAAGAGATCGCGGCAGGCCTCGGCTTAAGAAATAGGCCGGCTCAGCCACAACGGGTGGTTTTCAACCAGCACTGGCCGATCTGGATCAAACACGGGCCGGCGAAGAACGTCGCCCGCGCTTGTTCTGCCAAATCAAGGGATCCAGTACGTTGCCGCAGCAGACGCACCGCCAACCGTAAAAGCTGAGGCGCCCGCTGTCATCCAGCATATCGTAAAATTGATCTTTCACCATCAGGCCACGACAACGTATGCAACGCATGGCCAACCTCCTTTCGAACCGGCCCTGGCCGATCATTACTGTCACTCATAGATATACGCAAAGCGGATGCCAGATCGGAAACCATGAATTCCAGGCAATGAAAAAACCCAACTCCTTGATTTCATGTTTATTACGAAAAGTGCTGCCTGCCGGATGTGCGGCAGTGTCCTCCCGAATGGAGCAAGGACTGTCTATCAACTCAGACACTGTTGCGTCTTCACTACGCTTGACGGCGTCCAAGGCTTCCTGATAAGGGGGAGCCATGACACCGACGCGCAAGACGGTCGTGGCGAGGGAATGGATCATCTTCGCCCTGAGCTTCGGGCTGGGGGGACACGTCGCCCTCGGATTCATGCTGCACAGCTCCGCCCCAGACCGCTGGCAGACGATCGGCTGGAAAGCCGTATTTTTCGGGTTGTTCGTCTATGTCGCCGTGCAGGCCGGCCGCTCGATTTTCCTCGCGATCCGCTCGCGCCGAGCGAAACACGATGTCTGACATCATTACGGGAGGGAACAGCATGGCCAGTGGATCCATGGGAAAACCCAGCGAGAAAGAAGAGGAGTACTTCGCCCGACAGGCCGTCGAGAGGATGAAGAAGGAAGCCGCCGAGAGACAGGCCCGCATGGCCGATGAGGAACAGAAGAAGCTCAAAGCCCTTCACTACATGCACTGCCCCAAGTGCGGACATCAGCTCGCGGAGCTCGATTATAAAGGCGTCAAGATCGACCGCTGCATGAACTGCCACGGCGTCTGGCTCGACGCGGGCGAGCTGGAGCAGGTCACGCAAAAGGAAGGCTATCTCGGCGGGATGCTGAAGCTGTTCAAATAGAAAAGGGACGAGTCGGCGGCGGTTACGCTTCGCCGTAGTAGATCTTGTCTTCCTTCTTCAACTTCCAGTACGCCCGCTTGCTGCGGGCGTTCCGATAGGCCTTCGCGGCGCGCACGGGTGGGTCGGTAGCCGCCCGCTGGCCGCTCCACGTC